>Ga0209452_1000066_pt1 | contig 47277 bp, 43 predicted proteins | sample WorMetimpBELIZE1_FD_187388 | JGI IMG/M metagenome (GOLD analysis project Ga0209452, IMG submission 187388) | Marine gutless worms symbiont microbial communities from Max Planck institute for Marine Microbiology, Germany - Olavius imperfectus... | ecosystem: Host-associated > Annelida > Digestive... | reverse complement strand
GATGCTTTAATTGGTGCTGATAAAAGCGAGCAGCATGTAACATTAAATCGTAATCAGAGCGCTTTTGTTCTGCGGTGCGTTGCGGGCCTGAGCTTGTGCCTTGTTCGCGAGGTACGTCTAAATTCAGCATACTCGCTAATTCTTCAATGGCGTCAACGAACTCTAATTTGTCGTATTCCATGACAAACGAAATTGCATTGCCATTGGCACCACAACCAAAGCAGTGGTAAAACTGTTTATCTTGAGAAACGGTAAAAGAGGGTGACTTTTCGTTGTGAAATGGGCAACAGGCTTGATAGTCTTTACCTGCTTTTTTTAGGCCAACTCTCGAATCAATTAACTCAACAATATCTGTGCGAGCGAGTAAATCATCAATAAACTGTCGAGGGATCTTTCCGGCCATAGCTGTTGTTTTTTCCTGCGCTATCTATGCGTTGTAAAATAAGATTTGAACACAATTACTGTGTTTATGAAAGACTAAAAGCAAGAAACCGAGCACTAGGCTCGGTTTGCTTGAATCATACATCTGTATGTGGGGGTTAGGCAGTTAATCGTTGCTTGATTAAGCCAGAAATCTTACCTAAATCGGCACGACCTTCAGCTTTGCTTTTGATAACTCCCATTACCTTACCCATGTCTTGCATACCCGCTGCGTTTGTATCAGCTATAGCCGAGTCAATAAGAGCAATGATTTCTTCTTCACTCAATTGTTGAGGTAAGAATTCTTCAAGTGCTTTAATCTCACTGGCTTCAATTTCAGCTAAATCTTCACGACCCGCATCAATGTACTGGGTGTAAGAATCGCGACGTTGCTTAACAAGCTTTACTAAAACAGCGGTAATACCGTCGTCGTCAAGCGTAATTTGCTCGTCAATCTCACGTTGCTTGATTGCAGCAAGTACCATGCGGATAGGCTTAAGACGTTCTTTGTCTTTTGCCTTCATCGCATCTTTTTGCGCATCTTTTAGCGTTAATAAAAGGCTCATTTATACAAGACCAAATACTGATTAGTATAATTTAACGCGACGTGCGTTATCGCGAGAAAGCTTCTTCATGTGACGCTTTACTGCAGCAGCTTTTTTACGCTTACGCTCAGCTGTTGGTTTTTCATAGTGCTCGCGACGACGAACTTCTGAAAGGATACCTGCTTTTTCACATGAACGCTTGAAGCGACGAAGTGCTACGTCAAACGGTTCGTTCTCTCTTACTTTAATTACTGGCATTAAAAATTCACCTACCTAAATTATGAGCGTTGCTCAAGTTGATCAAACATTGATCAAGTGGTTCAAAAATGGTGCGGTATTGTAATCCGAAGCAACACCACATGTAAAGTATAATATTAACAGAAATGCAGCAGCTTAAATAGTGTTAATTTAATTGGCGTTGGTACAGCCTACAGAATACTTGTCCTGATTTTTTTTCTTTTAATAACAACCAGTTGTTAGGGGCTAAAAAGTCACTTAGCTCACTTTCTACTTCAACATAAATCAGGGCATCGTCGCTAAGCCATTGATTATTTTCTAGTAGGTCACAACTGCTTTGCGCTAAATTTTTACGAAATGGTGGGTCAACAAAAACTAAATCAAATGGTGAATTTGTATTCTTTTGCGCTAAATAGGAAAGTGAATTAGTGTTTTTTACCTGTGCATTTTTAAGCGCTAACATACTAATGTTTTGCTCAATTTGTTGTGCCGCTGAGCTATCTAATTCTATAAAAGTGGTACTTTGAGCAAAGCGTGAGAGCGCTTCAAAGCCGAGCCCACCTGAGCCTGCAAAGCAATCTAGTACGGCTGCATCACGGGTATCTTGCATTAACCAGTTAAATACGGTTTCTTTGATGCGATCTGTTGTTGGGCGTAGTCCTTCTACATTTTTTACCGGTAGTTTACGGCCTCGAAATTGCCCGCTGATTACTCTAATAAAGCCGCCAGAAGATTTGCTAATTGCTTTATTTTTCGTTGTTTTTTTTCTCATTTAAGTCACTAAAAAATGGTATATGGGATCTAGCTCAGATAATATTGTGCGTAGTTTACGTTTAGCTTCATTTTTCAACCGCACTAAAAGTGTTATTATTTAGCACTTACGTTTTGAACGGTTGTTTGGCCGGCATGCTTTGCTGAGCCACACTAAGCTATTTCAAATTTTAGTTTATCAGATTTTTATAAGTGGTTATTAGCAAGTATGGCAAAAAAAAGTAAATTCATGTCTTGGCTCGGTTTTGGTAAGTCAGATAAAAAACAAGCAGAAGCTGATAAACAACAGGCATTAGCTCAGCAAAAAGAAGCTGAGCGCTTAGCGGCAGAAAAGGCCGAGGCGGAGCGTGAAGAACAAGCGCGTATCGCTGCTGAAAAAGCACAAGAAGAGCGTTTGGCGATTGAAAAAGCGAACGCTGAGTTGCTTGCAAAAGAGCAAGCTGAGGCACAGGCACAACAACAAGCACACGCTGCACGTTTAGTAGAGCAAGAAGCGCAAATGCGCTTAGAGCAAGAGCGTATTGCTGCAGAGGCCGAAGCTGAGCGTTTAGAGCAAGAGCGTATTGTAGCAGAACAAGCAGAAGCTGAGCGCTTAGAGCAAGAGCGTATTGTAGCAGAACAAGCAGAAGCTGAGCGCATAGAGCAAGAGCGTATTGCCCAAGAACAAGCAGAAACTGAACGTTTAGAACAAGAGCGTATTGCTCAAGAACAGGCAGAGGCTGAACGCGCAGAGCAAGAGCGTATTGCTGCAGAGGCCGAAGCTGAACGTTTAGAACAAGAGCGTATTGCCCAAGAACAGGCAGAGGCTGAACGCGCAGAGCAAGAACGTCTTGCTGCAGAGGCCGAAGCTGAACGTTTAGAACAAGAGCGTATTGCTCAAGAACGGGCAGAGGCTGAACGCGCAGAGCAAGAACGTCTTGCTGCAGAGGCGGAAGCTGAACGTTTAGAACAAGAGCGCATTACGGCAGAGCTTGCAAAAGATGAGGCTAAACGTGCCGAAAAGCCTAAAAAAGAGGGTTTCTTTTCACGCCTTAAAAAAGGCCTACTAAAAACGCGTGTAAATATAGGGTCTGGCTTTGCATCTATTTTTAGTGGTAAAAAAATAGATGATGATTTATTTGAAGATTTAGAAACTCAACTTCTTACTGCCGATTTAGGTGTTGATACCACGATGAAGTTGATTGATAGTTTGACTGATGCTGCCGACCGTAAGCAGCTCAAAGATGGTGATGCGCTTTATGAATTGATGAAGCAAGAAATGGCCGCCATGCTTAAAACAGCTGAGCAACCGCTTGAGATCAGTGCTGATAAAAAACCATTTGTAATTTTAATGGTGGGCGTAAATGGTGTAGGTAAAACCACGACCATAGGTAAGCTGGCTAAGCAGTTTCAAAATGAAGGTAAGTCAGTGATGTTGGCAGCAGGTGATACCTTTCGTGCCGCAGCCGTTGAACAGCTTCAAGTATGGGGTGAGCGTAATAGCATTCCTGTTGTTGCTCAGCATACAGGGGCAGACAGTGCTTCGGTGGTGTTTGACGCATTTCAGGCCGCTAAAGCACGTAATGTTGATGTGTTAATTGCCGATACAGCAGGGCGCTTGCAAAATAAAGATAATTTAATGCAAGAGCTTGAAAAAATAGCTCGTGTAATGAAGAAAATAGACCCCGATGCGCCACATGAAGTTATGCTAACCATTGATGCTGGTACAGGGCAAAATGCTATCAGCCAAGTAAATTTATTTAATCAGTGCGTTGGTTTAACAGGGATTACTCTTTCCAAACTAGATGGTACCGCTAAGGGGGGAGTTATATTTGCCGTTGCAGATAAATTTAATATTCCTATTCGGTACATCGGTGTAGGTGAAGGCATCGAAGATTTACGCGCATTCAAAAGCGATGACTTTATTGAGGCTTTATTTAGCCAAGATGAGGGCGACGCTTAATTTACCAAAAAAGGGAGCTTGCTCCCTTTTTAATTGCAAGGAATTCCAATTTACTCTTTTGGGGCTGGCATAATAAATAATGATAAACTTTCAGCAAGTAAGTAAAACCTATCCCGGAGGGCATCGCGCTCTGGAAAAAGTGACATTTCATATTAAGCCTGGTGAATTGGCTTTTTTAACAGGTCACAGTGGTGCCGGTAAAAGTACTTTATTAAAGCTCATTAGTTTAATGGAGCGACCATCTGCGGGAAACGTGCTAATTAATGGTGTTGATTTAAATAAAGTTAATTCACGGCAAATTCCGTATGCGCGCCGCGATATTGGTATCATTTTTCAAAACCACCGTTTGTTAGAGCGCTATACCGTTTTTGATAACGTGGCATTGCCACTAATTATAGAAGGGACGCATCATAAGCAAATAGCCAAACGAGTACACGGTGCGTTAGATAAAGTGGGGCTACTGGATAAAGTTAAATGTTATCCTTCTACGCTTTCAGGTGGTGAGCAGCAACGCGTGGGTATTGCTAGAGCGATTGTAAATTCTCCACCAATTTTATTAGCTGATGAACCAACGGGTAACCTTGATCCCGAACTTTCTATGGAAATATTAAGACTATTCGAAGATTTTAATAAGCATGGCACGACTGTGCTTATAGCAACGCACGACCTTGGTTTGGTATCGCGTTTAAAATATCGTAGCCTGACTTTAAAAGATGGCCGTATGCTTGAAGACCCACTGGCGGAGGGCATGCTATGAGCTTGTTATTTAAAGGGCGTCAAAACACAAATGACAAACAAAAAAAATCGGCTTTAGCGGGCGGTTATTTTTTTATTATTAATATTTTTCGCCAAGGTGTAAACAGCTTAGGTGAAATGTGGCGTACACCACTTGCTTCACTTATGACAATAGCTGTGCTTGGTTTGAGCCTAACGCTACCCGCAACGCTATATTTAGTTGTAAAAAATGTTCAGCAGGTAAGTAGTGGGTTTGAAGAAGCCAGTGAAATTTCGCTTTTTGTAAAAGAGAGTATGAGCGAGCAAGAAACGCAAACTTTAGTAAAGCGTTTAGCACTATACCCAGAGGTCCAAAGCGTTGAATTTATTTCTAAGCAGCAAGCATTAACTGAATTTAAAGATGTGTCGGGGTTTGGGCAGGCTTTAGAATATTTAGACAGTAATCCGCTACCTGATGTTGTATTGGTAACACCCACTAAGCGACATCGCCAGCCCAATGCGGCTAAAGCGCTGCTTACAAAACTTGAAAGTGAGCGAGAAGTAGATTTTGGTAAGCTAGATATTGCTTGGTTAGAACGTCTAAATGCATTATTAGACTTATTGAAAGAAAGCGTTATTACAATTGCTTTATTACTCCTGACCTCAGTGACACTTATTATTGGTAATACGATTCGTTTATCGATTATGGATAAAAAAGAAGAAATACAAGTAATGAAGTTAGTGGGGGCTACCAATACCTTTATACATGCTCCATTTTTATGGAGCGGTATTTGGTATGGCGTTATTGGTGGCTTGTTTGCATTTATTTGTATTGCGCTAATGATGTGGTGGTTAACGAGTGCAGTCAGCAGCGTTGCGGGCGTGTATCAAACAAGTTTTACGTTAATTGGTTTAACGCTTAACGAGTTTGGTGCATTAGTGTTACTTGCCACTAGTTTAGGTTATGTTGGGTCTTACTTATCAGTTAACCGATACATTAAAGAAATAGAGCCTGATAAAGTTTAAATGAACTAATTCAACTTGGTACTCGTAAAGTATCAAGTTGGATGCACTCTTACATATTAAAATTGTCATATTTGTGTACTATCCTCCTTTTACGTTATGTGTTGTAAATGGCGTGTTGCGATCAGGCTAATTGCTTGCAAACCCTTAATTCATCACTTATTCAGTCGCTTGTAGTAGACTAAATACATACCAAAATACCACTTGATTTATGTTCTAAAAAAGTTTTAAATTGGGGTTAGCACTCTTAGAGAAAGAGTGCTAAGATGGTTTCAAATGTTTATCACCGAGGTGAAAAATGAGTAAAGATTTATACGCAATGGCACTTACAGTTGGGCAACAAAGCGCAAGTATGGACGGCTACCTTCAAGCGGTTAGTACCATCCCTATGCTTAAAGCTGAGCAAGAAAAAGAGCTAGCAACACGACTTCAAGAAGAAGGCGATCTTAGTGCTGCAAAGCAACTCATTATGTCGCATTTACGCTTTGTAGCACATATTGCTAAAAGCTACTCGGGGTATGGTTTACCACAAGCCGACTTAATCCAAGAGGGCAACATAGGATTGATGAAAGCCGTTAAGCGTTTTGACCCAAGTGTGGGTGTACGCTTAGTATCGTTTGCTGTTCATTGGATTAAAGCAGAAATTCATGAGTTTGTGCTTAAAAACTGGCGCATCGTAAAAGTTGCGACCACTAAAGCGCAACGTAAATTGTTTTTTAATCTTCGTAAAAACAAAAAGCGTTTAGGTTGGTTTAACCAAGCTGAGGTGAGCACTGTAGCGAATGAGCTAGGTGTGAGTGAAAAAGAAGTTCGTGAAATGGAATCTCGTATGAGCGGCCAAGACATGGGCTTTGACTTAACGGGTGACGATAATGACGACGCACCAACAAGTACATACTCGCCAGTGCAATATCTAACAGATGGCACAGCAGATCTAGCAGACGATATCGAACAGCAGCAATGGCAAGAGCAGTCACATACTCGTTTATTTAGTGCACTTAAAACACTAGATGAGCGCTCTCAAGATATTGTTAGTGCGCGCTGGTTGTCTGATGACAAAGCAACACTGCAAGAGCTAGCTGAAAAATACAGCGTATCTGCGGAGCGTGTTCGCCAACTAGAAAAAACGGCAATGAAAAAACTACAAAGCGCAATGAGCTAATAGCGAAAAAAATTTGAAACTTAAAAAGCCCTGCATAAATATGCGGGGTTTTTTTTTAACTAAAAAGCTAACTAAAAAGGTTAATAGAAAGTATCGTTTGTCTTGTTCTACTTACCTCTAGTCACATCTATGTATCTTTTAATTAAATGTACGCTATTTAAAATTAATGAATAAGTTTGATTTTAATTTAAATACATTATTTTGGTTTGTTTTTAATTTGGGTATATGAAAATATTCGCGCACCTGAGCGACTTGTCACTCAAATCGTAGCCTAAATTAAGTCATTTAATTACTGTGCTTACTGCCTTTCAATTTCATTTAACGCGAGAATTTACACTCAATATGAACTCATATTCGCTAAAGAAAAAAATCTTGCTATCGGTCGTTCTTGCCCTAGCCGTTATTATTGTATTGCTGTCGTGGAATAGCTACACCTCTCAAAAAACGTTACTGTTAAAAAGCAGTATTGATAACGTAAGCCAATCTGGTAAGCAACAGGCTACGCGTATTGAAGATTGGCTAGCTAGTCGTCAGCAGATAATTAAATCGGTTGCGAGTAAGGTTGAGGGCAATACGCTCAGCGGGCTTCAGCAAGCAGCATCTTCAGGTGGCTTTCAGCTAACATATTTTGGAGATAGCAGCGGAAAAATGACTGACTCTGATCCCAGTATTGATCGCACTGGTTACGACCCGCGCAATCGTCCATGGTATAAACAAGCACAACTCAAAAGTGATACCGTAATTACCAAACCTTATTTAGATACCGCCTATAATCTGTTGGTTGTTTCTATTGCTAAAACCACGCAAAGCGGTGTGGTAGCGGGGGATTTATCGATTGAAACCTTGGTCGATAGCGTCAATACAATGTCTTTGCCTGCGGATGGCTACGCAATCATGATGCATAAAGATGGCACTGTGATTGCCTATAAAGACGCCCGAAAAGTAATGGCGGATATTACGCGTATTGACTCGAAAATAAATCAGCAATTAATTTTATCTAACAGTCAAAACGGTGAATTTACCTCTGTTTACTTTGAGGGTGAAGGCCGAGATAAGCTAGTTTGGGGTGAAAACATTAACAATACAGATTGGCAGTTGCTGTTTGTATTGGATAAACAAACTTTAGAGGCTCCGCTTATTAGTTTATTGCTGACTCAATTAGTGCTGGTTGCAGTAGCACTTTTACTGAGTGTGTTGGCTATTTCATGGCTATTGGGTGTATTGCTCGCACCTTTAGGCCGAGTGTCGCAAGCTTTATCAAAAATTGCAGATGGTAACGGTGATTTAACCCAGCGTATAACTGTTGATACGCAAGATGAAGTTGGAGTACTGGCTGGTAGTTTTAATCGTTTTGTTAGCAGCCAACATGAACTGATCAGTCATATTCGTCAATTAGCTACTGACTTAGACTTTGATGCAGAGAAGAGCTTAATCACCAATCAAAACAGCGTCAGTGAGTTGCAGCGTCAGCAACAAGAAGTGGCTATGGTTGCTACCGCGGTCACAGAAATGGCGAGTGCAACCCATGAAATTGCCGCTAATGCAGAAAACACCGCAACCGCATCGCAACAATCGGCACAAAGTAGCCGTGAAGGTAAGCTGTTAGTTGATAAAACCAGAAACACGATTAATTCACTCGCGGGCGAAATAGACCAAACTACTACAGTTATTGGTGAATTAAGTTTGCATGCTCAGGCTATATCGAGCGTTTTGACAACCATTCAAGAAATTGCTGAGCAAACAAATCTCTTAGCGCTTAATGCAGCAATAGAGGCCGCTCGAGCGGGGGAGCAGGGGCGTGGTTTTGCAGTGGTTGCCGATGAGGTGCGTGTACTGTCAAGAAGAACACAAAACTCTACAGCCGAAATTTATACCACTATAGAAACCTTACAAAACACCACTAAAAAAGCAGTGAGCTTGATGGACAGCAGTAAAGATTATGCCAACAATAGCGTAGATGATGTAAATGCTGCAGCTCACGCGTTAGAAGAAATCACTCTGGCGGTAAATGAGATTTCTGATATGGCGGGCCAAATAGCCGTAGCTGCAGAAGAGCAAACGCAAGTGACCAATGAAATTACTAGAAATACGGTCGCCATTAAAGATGTAACCGATGAAATAACGACCTCAGCTACCGCGCACTTAAGCCAAGCAGAAGTATTGAAAGACAGAGCAACAGACTTAAATGCTAAAGTAGCGACATTTGTTTTATAAGTAGCATACTTATAATTGAGTTAAATTAACTTTTGGAGTAGGGCGCTCGCTTACTCCACTAGTTTAATGAAATGGCTTGTTGTTGGGCTATTTGTATATACTTACGTTCTACCAGCTGTGATACTGGCACCAGTTCAAATCCTTGCTCGATTAATTGCGGCAAAGCTTGTCGTAAAAAGTCGATGGTTTCTGGGTAGGGGTGGGCAATCGCAATAGCAAAATGATGTTTGGTAGCTTTATATTTTAGCTCATCCAGCCTTTGCTGCAGTTGTTGCTGCGTGGTTATGTTGTCTAAAAACACATGGCGACCAATATTTTCAACGCCCATAAAATTTGCCGCATTTTGCGCTTGGCTTAAATCGGTAGTACGGCTATCTAAAAAGAATAAGTTACGTTTTTTCAGTACTTCCATAGTCCACTTCATGGCTTGGCTTTGCTGGGTGAGTGCCGACCCCATATGGTTATTCACCCCTTTTACCTGCGGTAAGCTTGCCAGTGCAGTACCTAAAGTTTTTTGTAGTTGTTCTTTATCCATATCAACCGTGAGCCCACCAGGGCCGAGCGCTTTGCCGCTTAGTGCTTGCATTGGCACATGCAATAAAAGTTCTTTGTTAGTTTGGCTTGCAAGCGTGGCAAAAATTTGAGAGTAAGGGGTATGGGGCAAAATTGAATACGACAATTGCCCTGGTAAGGTAAGAAACTCTAAATCTCGCTGATGATAGCCAATATCATCAATTACAATGGCTATTTGCTTTGCCCAAGCAGTGCTAGATACAAAGCAAATAACCAACAACAGCCATTTTGTTATTTTCACGTTTATAGTTTTTATTATCTTTTTATTTATTAAGATTTACTATTGCATGCTAAGTAATTGCTTAGCTTTTACTAACTGCAAGTCGCCTAGTATTTCATGTTCAAATTGTGGTGCATTTTTGTTCTGTTCGTTTTTTATTATAACGGCTTTATTTGATTGTGGAAGAGTTGCTTGTGCAATAGCTACATCCGGCGTGACTCCTACGCCTTCAATTGATATGCCCGCAGGTGTAAAGTACTTGGCGGTTGTTAATTTTAGCGCTGTGTTACCGTTACCAAGTGGTATTAAGGATTGCACAGAGCCTTTGCCATAAGACTGATTACCAACCACTTTAGCGCGCTTGTTGTCTTTTAAGGCGGCTGCGAGTATTTCAGCCGCAGAGGCTGAATTTTCGTTAATAAGTACCACAATAGGTACCCCTTTGAGTATGTCGCCTCGTTTAGCGTAGTAGGCTTGGTTAGCGTCATAATAGCGCCCTTTAGTGGTTACTATGGTGCCGCTTTGTAAAAATAAATCCGCTACTGCCACTGCGCTTTGTAAAGTACCACCGGGGTTGTCGCGTAGATCAATCACTAACCCATTAAGTGGCTTGCGATAATCATTTTTAAGTGCAGCTACCTGCAAAGCTACTTCGTGTAATGTGTGGTTTGAAAAGTTATTAATTGCTAAGTACCCAGCGCCTGATTCAAGTAATTGGCTGGAGGCACTTTCTACGTTTATTTCTCTTTTACTAACGGCAAAGTTGAGCACTTGCCCTGCGCGATTTACAGTGAGCGTTACTGTGCTAAAACGCAGGTCTTTTATCAACGCGGCTACTTGCTCTATATTTCGATTTTGTGTGTTTGTACCATTAACGCTAATGATAATATCGCCCGCTAAAATACCAGCCTGCTTTGCAGGGGAGTTTTTAACTACACCAACAATAGTGATATCGTCTTCTATATCTTTCACTTCAATGCCCACGCCGGTGTAATGACCATTTGTACTGTTAAATAAAGCGTCTAAGTCATTTTCGTTTAAGTACTTAGAGTAGGGATCGAGCTGCTTAAGTAAAGTTTCGACCTGCTGAACGCTTGCCTCATTGCTAGTACGCTTGGTAAGCGATAAGTCTTCTACATAATAAGCTTTAATGTTGAAGAGTATTTCAGAGATTTGCTGAGCTTGAAGATCTTTTATCGAACTGGCTAGTAACGAATTACTAAAACAAAAAACGGTGATAAAGGCCATTACGCGCAATAAGAAAGAATACCGCGATTTAGAAAAAGAGGATGGATATGTTTGTGGGATTTTGTTACTCATCAGCTGCTCCTAATGCGGTGCAGCTGCTTTATTCATTTAAATACGTCTGCACCATTTAACAGGATTTACTGCGCGTCCTTTGTGGCGTATTTCAAAGTATAGACCAGAACTCGACTGTCCGCCGCTTTGCCCTACTAATGCCAACGTTTCACCTTCTCTAACCATGTCACCTACATCTTTTAATAGCGTTTGTGCATGACCATACAGGCTCATAAATCCTTCACCATGATCAACCACAATAACCCAGCCAAAACCTTTAAGCCAATCTGCAAAAACAACCTGGCCATTATGAATACTGTTGACATTGGTGCCTTCTTTGGCGCCGATTAATACGCCTTTCCAGTCAATACCACCATGTTTGCGTTGGCCAAATTTATGCTTTAGTTTTCCTTTGCTGGGCCAGTTGAGTTTCCCTTTATTGTTGTTTAGGCCAAGCAATTCAATTTTTTGATTCTTTTCTTGCTCTAGCTCTTTAATAGTTGTAATTAGTGTTTGCTCGTTATCTTTTAAGTAATTAATTGAGCTTTTAGTGCTATTGAGCTGTGCTTGTAAAGTTTTAAGGTTAGTTTGGCGCTCGTTTTGGGCGTTGACTAGCGCGTTTTGACGTCTTTTTTGTTCTTCAAATAAAGCGGCTAGTTTTTGTTTTGTTTTGGCAAGCTCTGCTTGGTTATCAGCAATTTGCTGTTGTAGCTCCTTCAATTCTTCAATTTGCTCTATACGAGCTTTATTCAAATAGTTGTAATAGCTAAGAGTGCGCTCAAATTTAGCCGTGTCTTGCTGGTTTAACAACATTTTAGGGTAGTCGTCACCGCCCGCCATGTAAGCACTTTTAAGTTGGGCTGCTAAAACAGCTTGAAATTTTGCATGTTGCGTTTTTAATTGCTGTGCTTTTTGTTGCTGAGCGTGTTGTTTTTGCTCGGCCTCTTTTACTGATTGCTCAGCCATGTTTAACGCTTTAGCGTTTTTTGCGATTTCTAGTTCGTGTTTTTTTAAGTTTTTTTGCAGTGCAGCAATTTTCTTTTGTTGTGCTTTAAATTCTGCTTGGCTTTGTTTTAAGGCAGATTGCACTTCTGATAGGTCTTTTTTAGTGCGGTTTTCGTTAGCGGTTGCAGGTGCAACCACTAACAAAACCAATACCAATGTATAAACACTAAACCAATTTATTGGTTTGCTCATGTGTTATTTCAACGTCATGATTGGCGTGCCGGTCATTTCGCTTGGTTGCTCTATGCCCATAAGGTGTAACATTGTAGGGGCTACATCACTTAATGCTTTGCCTTCACTAGGTGTTGCATCGCGACCTACATAAATAAAAGGTACAGGCTCGCTGGTGTGAGCTGTATGTGCTTGGCCTGTTGAGGGATTTGCCATTTGCTCTGCATTACCGTGATCCGCTGTAATCAGTGCTTCACCACCAAATTCATCTAATGCTTCTACCACTCGGCCTATACATGCATCAACAGCTTCACAGGCTTTTACTGCGGCTTCAAAAACCCCAGAGTGCCCAACCATATCGCCATTAGGGTAGTTACAAATAATGGCATCATATTGGCCACTTTTGATCGCTTCAATAAGTTTGTCGGTTAGCATCTGTGAATTCATTTCTGGCTGCAGGTCGTAAGTGGCAACCTGTGGTGAAGGAATTAACTCGCGAGACTCACCTTCAAATTCATCTTCGCGTCCGCCACTGAAGAAAAAGGTAACATGCGCGTATTTTTCAGTTTCAGAAATACGCAGTTGTGTTTTGCCATTTTTTTCAAGCCACTCGCCTAGTACGTTTACCAGTGGCGTAGTGCCAAATGCGATAGGTGCATCAATGTCAGCAGCGTACTCTGTCATCATGACAAAAGCGCTCAGCTTTGGTGATTTTTTCTTGGTGAAACCATCAAACTCTGGCTCTACGAAGGCACGGGTGATTTCTCGGGCACGGTCGGCTCTAAAGTTAGCAAAAATAATGGTGTCACCATCATTAATTTGTGCAGCTTCAGTCCCTTGTGGTGTGATTGTGGTTGGTGCTACAAACTCATCGTTTTCGTCGCGCTCATAGGCGGCTTCTAATGCTGTTACACCATCAGCATAGTTAAACTCGCCTTCACCAAGGGTCATTACATTATAGGCTTTTTCTACGCGGTCCCAGCGATTGTCTCTGTCCATTGCGTAATAGCGACCCACTAACGATGCTAAGCGCCCACAATTTAGATCGGCGAATAGAGCTTCTATACGTTCTATTGATGCTTTAGCACTGCGCGGTGGGGTATCACGGCCATCTAAAAATCCGTGAAAGTACACTTCTTTAGCGCCGCGTTTTGCTGCAAGTTCAATGCTTGCAACGATATGGTCTTCGTGACTATGAACACCACCTGGGCTTAATAACCCCATAATGTGAACAGCTTTGCCTGCAGCTACAGCTTTATCTATGTTTTCAACAAGAGCAGGTGTGGAGTCAAATTCGCCATCGTTAATGGCTTTAGTTATACGAGTGAAATCTTGATAAACAATTCGCCCAGCGCCTAAATTTACATGGCCTACTTCTGAGTTACCCATTTGTCCTTCAGGTAAGCCCACATCTAAACCTGAGCCTGAAATTAATGTGTGTGGGCGGGTTGCCCAAAGGTTGTCTAAAACCGGCGTGTTGGCAGCAAGAATTGCATTGCTTTGTTCATCTTCGCGGTATCCCCAACCGTCTAAAATCATTAATACCAGTGGTTTTTTATGCTCTGTCATAATCGCTCCTGAAAATTAGCACCTGTTGATGGGCACTGTGCACCGAAAAGGTTATCTGGTTAGTTTTAGCATACCGTGTTTTAGCGCTAGGATCAGCATTGAAAACACGATATTAAATTTTTCTCATGCTTCTTTATATGGGGTGCTTTATATGTTTTTAAACCGCGGCAAACTCGCATTTTAACTTGGTTTGGGTATACTTGCGTGGCTAAAGTACAAAATACCTAAAATATTAGGTTTAGAACATAATTTCATAGTGGAAGTAGAATGGATCAATATATTGAATTTATTACAAATCATCCTATTTTAAGCCTTGCTTGGGTTGGTATTGTATTTCTTATTGTAAGCGGCTGGATAAAGAGTAAGTTTTCAGCAGTGAGGGAAATTAACCCACAACAATTAACCCTTCTAATCAACCGTGAAGAAGGCAAGGTCGTTGATATTCGTGCGCAAAAAGAATTTAACGCAGGGCGTATTGCCGGCGCTGAGCACTTAAGCCCTGAAAAAGCAAAACAATCTGACTTTTCGAGCCTTGAAAAGTACAAGAGCAAACCCATTATATTAGTATGCACCACAGGCATGACTGCGCAGGGTATTGCAAATGCAATGCATAAAGCAGGCTTTGAATCGGTTTATGTATTATCGGGTGGTATGGGATCGTGGCAATCTGCCAGTCTTCCAACTACAACAGGTCGCTAATCAGTTTAGTAGTATCGATAGAGGATTTATTATGAGTAAAGTTGTTTTATACACCAAGGCGTATTGTCCATTTTGCCAACGTGCTCTTGCACTTTTAAACAGCAAAGGCGTTGAGTACACAAATATTGATATTGGTGTTCAACCAGAGCTTCGTGATGAAATGATTACTAAAGCCGGTGGCGCAAGTACAGTACCGCAGATTTTTATTAATGATGAACATATCGGTGGCTGCGACGACATGATGGCAATTGAAGCGCAAGGCAAACTTGACGCTAAGCTAAATGCTTAATTTAAATTATAAAAACTAACACGTAGGAAGCACAATGAACGAAGAAAATCAAAACGCAGCAGCACAAGAGGGCGGTGCGCAATTTGCAATTCAACGAATTTACACTAAAGATGTATCGTTTGAAACGCCTAACTCACCTGCGATTTTTCAAAAAGAATGGACGCCAGAAGTAAAACTAGACCTAGACACGCGCTCTAATAAGTTAGACGAAGGTGTGTTTGAAGTTGTTTTAGCATTAACTGTGACAGCTTCTATTGGTGAAGAAACTGCATTTTTATGTGAAATTCAACAAGCCGGTATTTTTACTGTTGGCGAGCTTGAAGAAGTACAACTAGCACATATGCTAGGTGCATACTGCCCTAACGTGTTATTCCCGTACGCGCGTGAAGCCGTATCTAACCTTGTTAATCGTGGTACTTTTCCACAGCTTAACCTTGCGCCAGTGAACTTTGATGCGTTATTTGCACAATACATGCAACAACGTACTGCGCAAGCTGAGCAGGTTTCAGCAGACGCATAATTTATGAGTACAGCAACTTCAGCTGTTACTGTATTAGGAGCGGGGTCTTACGGCACCGCTCTTGCTATTTGCTTAGCCCGAAATGGTCACCAAGTGACACTTTGGGGGCGCAATAGCGACGACGTTGCCACGCTTGCAGCTGAGCGGAAAAATCAACGTTACCTACCTGATGTACCATTCCCCGATACTCTTTTATTACAAGCCGACTTACAGCAAGCTGTAGCCAGTAGTGCTATTGTATTGGTTGTTGTACCTAGTCATGCATTTGCCGACACTTTGCAGCAAATTAAACCTGCACTGGTTGAAGGCGCGCAAGTTGCTTGGGCTACAAAAGGGCTTGAGCCAAATACGGGGCGTTTGCTACAAGAGGTTGCCTTGCAAGAATTAGGCGATGATATACCGCTTGCAGTTTTATCGGGCCCAACCTTTGCCAAAGAGATGGCTATTGGTTTGCCCACAGCCATCTCTGTGTCGTCTACTTCAACCGAATTTGCACAGCAGCTAGCAGATTTGCTTCATTGTGGACGCTCGTTCCGCGTTTATAACAACGATGATTTCATTGGTATCCAATTAGGTGGTGCGGTTAAAAATGTAATAGCCATTGGTGCGGGTATGTCTGATGGGGTTGGGTTTGGCGCTAATGCCCGTACGGCACTGATCACACGGGGTTTAGCGGAACTAACACGTTTGGGTTGTGCGCTAGGTGCTAAACAAGAAACTTTTATGGGTATGGCAGGACTAGGTGATTTAATCTTAACCTGTACCGACAATCAATCGCGCAACCGTCGCTTTGGATTAGCCCTGGGTAAGGGTGAAGGAGTCGATGCCGCCATTGAGTCTATTGGGCAAGTTGTTGAAGGCTTTAGAAATACAAAAGAAGTCTATTTATTAGCCGAACGTGCTGGCGTCGAAATGCCAATCACTGAGCAAATTTACCAAGTCCTTTATAAAAATAAAGATATGAAAGAGGCGGCTATGGCTTTATTAGGCCGCGAACAAAAGGCTGAATAATTTCAGCCTTATTGCTAGGCTTTAATTGGATGAGCCTAGCAATATACCTATGTGCAATAACACTTATATCATTTTGCGAAGCTAAACGTGTTGCTACCTTTGTTAAAAAATCTTCATTTAGAACAACTAAATAGGCCCTAACTATCAACACGCCTTAATTAAGCCAATTGGTATTACTTGCCTCCAACAAACCCTAATTGTCGCCAAGATTCGTAAATAAATACAGCAACCGAATTTGACAGGTTCATACTACGACTATTAGGTTGCATTGGAATGCGTACACGTTGCTCGTAAGGTAGTGCTTGAATCATTTCATCGGGTAGGCCTCGGGTTTCTGGACCGAACACCAAACAATCACCGGCTTCGTAGCTTGCTTCGTGATGAAGTTGGCTGCCTTTAGTGGTACATGCATACACTTTTTTAGGTTGGCATTTTTCTAGATATGCTTCAAACGAGGCGTGGCGCTGAACATTGCTAAACTCATGGTAATCAAGCCCGGCACGTTTTACTCGTTTATCGTCCCACTCAAAACCTAATGGTTCAATTAAGTGTAATGAGTAACCTGTGTTTGCACACAAGCGTATGATATTTCCAGTATTGGGTGGAATTTCAGGTTGATATAAAACGATATCCAGCATGATGCGCCTTTCTATTAATCTATAATTTGACGAGGGGCAGTATACACGAAACCGTTTAAAAAAATGATATACTCGCGCCATTGAATACCGCAAGTAGCGAATATTAACGTGCATCATCGTAGTTACGAATTTTGGGTTAAAACGTCAAGCATAGTCACCATGGTTATGGTCAGCTTAATGATAGCTGCAAAAGCTTGGGCGTGGTTGGCATCGGGCTCGGCATCGATGCTTGGCTCGTTGACCGACTCTTTAATGGATATTACAGCCACTGCTATGAGCTTTTTAGTACTTGGTTATGCGCTACGCCCTGCAGATGATGATCACCGTTTTGGTCATGGTAAAGCAGAGGCGCTTGCGGGGCTTGGGCAAGCTGCGTTTATAGCAGGGTCAGGATGTTTATTGGCGTTTCATGGCATTGAACGATTATTTAACCCAATTGTGATTAATCATTCAATGCTAGGTGTGTGGGTAAGTGTATTTGCAATTGTGTGCACGTTAGTAATCGTGTTTTTTCAAACAAAGGTGATTAACCATACTGAGTCAATTGCAATTAAAGCAGACTCGGTACATTACAAAGGCGATTTAATTTTAAATGCCGCGGTTTTACTTGCTATTTTACTTTCGTATTATGGGGTTTTATATGCCGATCCGCTGTTTGCTATTGGTGTTGCAGGCTACTTACTTTATAACAGCTGGGATATAGCACGCGACAGTGCTGATCATTTAATGGATAAAGAACTACCGGACGAAGAAAAACAAAGTATTTTTGATATAGCCAAAATGCACCCTGATGTGCATGGGGTGCATGGTATTCGTACGCGCCAAGGCGGGAAAATTAAATTTATACAAATGCACCTAGAATTAGATGACGATTTATCGTTAATTCGTGCCCACAATGTAGCAGACGAAGTGGAAAAAATGATAGTCGATTGCTTTGAGTCTGAGGTTGATATACTTATCCACCTCGACCCATTATCCGTCGTGGTTAAACATTAACAGACTCACAAAATGTGTACATGTTTTTTAGTGCTGGCTTACGGATTTCGTCACGTTCAAAAAAGAGCTCATGTTTTGCACCTTTAAAGCTTTCAATTGATGCATTTGCATGGCTTTTAGCTAGCTTATCAAGGGCGGAATTATTTACCACTTCATCGTTTTCGGCTTTGGCTATATACATAGGAATGGTGATATTTAACTTATCTATTGATGGCAAAAATTTAATAACCGCGTGTAACCATCCATAAGTTACCCCGCCGAGCTGCAAAGAAGGTGTAGCATGATAGGTTTGCCTAAATTGTTTGTAACGTATTTCACTACTTGTTAGCACGTTTAGGTCAAAATTTAAGGGAATATAGTTTTTTTGCCCAAAGGCATAGCTGTATTGAAAGCCCAACATTTTAGCGATGTTGACAGCCAACGTGGTAGAAAAGCGAGGCACTTTTTTAGTAAAAATATTTAACATGGGAGCTGACAAAAATACCCCCTTGTAGTCATGCTTATAGGTTGCTAAATAATGCAGAGCAATCGCTCCTCCCATTGAATGGGCAATTAACGCTTTATTACCTTGCCAGTGAGTATTGACTACCTGTTCGGTAAACTGGTTTAGATCTGCGCTATAATCTTGAAAGTTTTGAACATAACCTTTGTGCTTGTTTTTCAAATGCCGATAAGAGCGACCTTGACCTTGATGGTCAATTATAAAAACTGCATACCCATTGTTATAAAATTCCCACAAAAGCTCTTTATATTTATCAGTGCCTTCTACTCTGCCAGAACTAATAACTAACGCCATTTTTGCATTAGCGGGTTTTGCATAGGCGTAAAATAATGTGCCATGCAAGGTTTTTAAGTTAGATTTAATGAGTGTGTTTTCAAAAAATTCTTCAATTGCAGATTGGTTATTTTCAAGCTCACTTTCACTGCTATAAAACATGGGTTACTCTTTAGTTATTGGTAAGGTTATGTTGGCACATAAACCACCATTTTCTTTATTTGATAACGCTAAACTACCACCGTGCGCAATAATAGCATTTTTAGCGATGGCTAAGCCAAGCCCCGTGCCACCACTTACTCGGTCGCGGGCATCAGATTGTCTAAAAAAGGGCTCACAAAGCTTGCTTAATTGCTCATTTGGCACGCCTGGTCCATCGTCGCAAATTTCAATATAAACTTTGCTGTTATAGTGTACGTTAAAGCTAATATTGCTGTGTGCGTATTTTATTGCATTGCGTAATAAGTTTTCGAGTGCACTGGCTATTAACGACTCATCGCAACTGAGCATAACATCGGCACTGCCGCTAAATGTGAGTGTTTTAGTATTTTGTTTAGCTTCAAACTGTGCATCGTTTAGTACGTGTTCTACTATATCTTTTAACGACTGCTTTTGAAGAGACAGTGCTTGGCTTTGTGCCTCTAAACGAGATACTTGCAGTACATCAGCAATCATTTTATCAAGTTGATTTGCTTCTTTTTCTATCCGTAATAAATACGATTGGCTTGCCTCGCTGGCTTGCATTTGAGCAAGCCCTGTGGCCATTTTTAAACGCGTAAGTGGGGAGCGCAACTCGTGAGATATATCAGCAAGCAAACGCTTTTGGGCACTAATAAGTTGCTCAAGCTGATTGGCCATACTGTTAAAGTCGCGGCCAAGCACCCCAAGCTCATCTTTTCTGCTTGCAGGTATGGCAACACGGGCAGATAAGTCGCCTGATGACAGTTTTATGGCTGCTTTTTTTAAGCTGTTAATAGGCGCAATTAAATTGCGACTAAAAATAAAGCTCAGGATTAAAGAGGCAAAAATAGCCACCAGTACTTTCATCCAATTGGGCATTAACTTAAAGCGCATGAGCAAAGGCGGTTGGTGGTTAATGTCTATTTCGTAAAGGTAAAACTGCCCCTCTGGCACGTTAATATTAACAGGGCCGAAAGCTTGGTATTTTTCGGTAAAAATGACCTGTGGTGCCAAGTTTTGACTAAAGCTAAGTAAATTTAAATCTATTTCGGCGGGGATCTCTTTACTGCTTAATGCGTCTTCGGGCTGTGCCGCACCTAAAAATAAAATTTTTCGTTTTGAAAGCCTAGGGTGCGATAAAACATCAGCAAGGGTGCGTTTATGTTTAGTGGCGCTTCGCTCAATGCTTTTGGCAGTATAAATTAGGTTTTTTTTCATTGGCCCACGCAAAGGCTCGGTGCTTACTGCATTAATTGCCGTAATGTTGCTTAAAAATATAAGCGCAGCCACCGTGCCCGTTATCGTTAGCCAAAACCAAGCAAATATTTTAAAAAATAAATAATGCCTAGGGTGCTTTAGCCATGCAAAGTAATGTTTATTACTCACCTTGGATGAAAACATAACCTGTACCTCGCATAGTTTTTATTCGCTCGCCTTGAATATGCTCAGCTATTTTTTTACGAATATTGCTAACATGCATATCAATTGAGCGGTCAAACGAAGCTAAGCGCCTACCTAATACTTCTTCGCTTATTTGCTCTTTACTGACAACTTCGCCGGCATTTTTAATTAATAGCACCAGTACCTCGTACTCTGTGCCAGTAAGTGTAAGAGGGTGGTCGCTAATGGTTGCCTCACGCGCTGCCAAATTAACTTTAATGCCATTTATATTTATTTTGCTAGGCGTTGCAGCGTTTAGGCTGTTTATGTGCTCTATGCGGCGGGTAATGGCTTTTACACGGGCAAGTAACTCGCGGTGATTAAAGGGTTTAGGTATGTAATCGTCTGCGCCAAGCTCTAGGCCAAAAATGCGGTCAAAGTCTTCGCCTTTTGCAGTGAGCATAATGACCGGCGTTAACTTGGTTTGCCTAAGTTGTTTAAGCACTTCAAAGCCATCAAGAGTGGGGAGCATAACATCTAGTAATATCAGCGCGTAGTCGTTTGCTTGGGCAAGCTTTAAGCCTTGCTCGCCATCGTGAACGCTTTGTACGTCAAAACCTTGTGCGGCTAAATATTCAGTGAGTAGTTCGCACAAACCTGTGTCGTCATCAATCATTAATAGCTTCATTTCAAACCCTTAGGCAGTTTCTATATGGTTATTTTACTTCGTAAATTTTGCAAAAGTGAATCTTTACACAACCTTTACACTGCTTTGCGTTACTTTGCGTTGCAAGGGGTATAGTTAACTCACTGGCTTAGCAGTCACAACCAAACTCAATCCATCCAATATTAAGGTGATGATTATGACTAAAGTAAATACACTTTCAAAATTAGTACTTATTTGTGGTCTAGCAACGGCTACACTTGGTGCCGGTAGCGTATTAGCAAAAGGCGGCATGCACGATAAGCAAGGCCATTCTCAAGCGCGTTTTTTATTATCTGAGCGCGGTGCCGACAAGCTTGATTTAACCGACGAGCAGCAAACTAAGCTTGAGGCTATTTTTGAAGCGCAAAAAACACAGATGAAAGCACTACGCGGCGATGATAAAGAAGCACGTAAAGCTGAGCGCGAAGCGCATAAAGCTAAAATGGATGCACTACTTAGCGCTCCAACATTTGACGAAAACGCGGCGAAAGAGCTATTAAATGCACGCCACGAAAAAGGCACTGAAATTGGTTTAATTAAACTAAAAACACAGCATCAAGTAATGCAAGTGCTTAACGCTGAGCAGCAAGAAAAGTTTGCTAAAATGCAAAAGCGTATGGGTAAAAAGCGTCGTAAGCAAAGAGACTAATTATATTTTTTACCCAACACATCAAAAAGCCAGCTTAAAACTGGCTTTTGTTGTTTAAAAGGGTGAAGAACGCTTACTTAAAAAAGTCATCATCGTTTTTAGCTATCATTTCTTCAATATCTTCAATCATATCTTGGCTAATTTGGTTAGCCGAAGTTATAGGGGTTGATATTTTATTGTTCTCAAACGACCATTCGCCTAAATCAATAAGCTGACAGCGCTTTGAACAAAAAGGACGATGGGGGCTTTGCTCTGACCACTCAACTTTATTTTTACAGGTTGGGCAGTTAACAATTGTTGGCATACTTTACTCTCTACAATGTGTTTTAGCCCTAATTAGGGCTATCACTTTTACATATTGGTTACGCGATTAATTTCAGCCAAAGACGTTAAACCATCTGCAGCTTTGCGTAAACCCGATAATCGCAAGTTATTGAACCCAGCTTGTAGTGAAACCTCTGCGATTTCGAGCGAATTGCCACCGCGCATAATAATTTGCGCTATTTCTGGAGTTATTTGCATTACTTCGTAAATACCAACACGGCCTTTGTAACCATCGGTGCAATTATCGCAGCCTTTGGGCGCGTAGAGTGTCATATCCTCAATTTGCGCTGTGCTAAAACCTTGGCGAGCTAATTCTTCTGCGGGAAGTGACTCTGGGACTTTACACTTAGTACATAAGCGCCTAGCTAAGCGCTGAGCAATAATTAAACTTATAGAGCTTGCAACGTTATACGCGGGCACGCCCATATTTAATAAACGCGTTATGGTTTCTGGCGCTGAGTTAGTATGTAGAGTTGATAGCACTAAGTGACCCGTTTGCGCCGCTTTAATTGAAATTTCTGCGGTTTCTAGGTCACGTATTTCACCAACCATCACTACATCAGGATCTTGACGTAAAAAGGCACGCAGGGCGTTGGCAAAGGTCATTTCGGCTTTAGGGTTAATTTGTACCTGGTTAACCCCTTCAAGGTTTATTTCTACGGGATCCTCAGCGGTACTAATGTTACGCTCTGGCTGGTTAAGTATATTTAAACCGGTATAAAGCGATACGGTTTTACCCGAACCGGTAGGGCCGGTTACAAGTATCATACCTTGTGGCTGCCCAAGCGCATCCATATATAGCTTTTTTTGATCCTCTTCGTAACCTAATACATCAATACCTAGCATAGCGCTTGACGAATCAAGAATACGCATTACTATTTTTTCGCCCCATAATGTAGGCATAGTACTTACACGAAAATCGATGCTTTTTCGCTCGGTAATTTTTAATTTAATACGGCCATCTTGTGGTTTACGTTTTTCAGCAATATCAAGGCGTGACATGACTTTGATACGCGCCGATAGCTTACTTGCTAAGGTATTAGGTGGGTTGGCAACTTCGTGCAAAATACCATCAATACGAAAGCGAATACGGTATTTATGCTCGTAAGGTTCAAAGTGTAAATCAGAAGCGCCTTTTTTAATGGCATCCATTAAAATTTTATTGATATAAACAATGATGGGCGCATCATCTTTATCGTCATCTTTAGGTGTGGTTTCTTTAGGGGCTTCAGTATCTAAGTCGGCAAATTCTTTAAATTCATCAGCGCTTAAATCTAAGCTGCCTGCAGCATCAAGTAGTTGCTCAATTTTGTTATCCAGCTGAATGTAGTCAACTACGACTATTTCGCACGATAAGCCGGTGCTAAATTCAAAGTTTTCAAAGGCACCGTAATCGGTTGGATCTGAGGCAGCAATGTATACTTTTCTGCCTTTTTGAACCAGCGGTAAAATATGGTGTTTACGTATTAGCTTTTCTTTAACTAAGTCTTCGGGGATTTGGGCAGGGTCGAAGTCTTTTAAATCAAAATACGGTACGCGAAATAAGTCTATGCATTGCTCAGCTAGGTCGTTGCTGTCAATCTTTCCACATTTAGATATAAGCTCAGCGGTTGATGCAAACTCTTGCTGTTTTGCTTTTACGGTATCGGCATCAATGCGGCCAAGCGTTATAAATTTTCTCAATAACGGTGAGTTAATATTCATTGCGCACCTATTTTAGTCCTTCAATAGTTAACAATTTATCAGAAAAAAGCAGGTGATTAAATTCGCTGTGCTTATCAACACCTTTTTTGCTAACCAAATTACGAGTTTATGTTGTTATGACCGCGTTAAGGGGCATTAGTTGTATTTTATACTGCATATTGTAGGTAATTTTTATGAAGAACAACAAGTTCTGCACGAACAAGCGATAAATCGCGGTCATTATTTAGAATATCATCAGCTTTTTGTTGTTTTTCTTCACGCGGCATTTGCGACGCTATAATGCTATTTACTTGCTCAAGGCTAATGTTGTCGCGTTTTATAGTACGTTCAATCTGCACAGGCTGTGGTACGTCAATCAATAAAGTACGGTTGCAGTATTCATTCAGTTTATTTTCAAACAATAATGGCGCCACTAATACAACATAGGCACTGGTGGCAGTATTTAAATCGGTAAGTATTTTTTCCCGTATAAGCGGGTGCAATAGAGCATTAAGCCACTCTTTATCATCATTGTTGGAAAATATTTTAGTGCGCAGCGCTGCTCTGTTTAATGTGCCATCGGGTAGTAACATGCTCTCGCCAAAATGCTCAATGATTGCATTTAGCCCTTTACTGTTAGGGGCCACTACTTGGCGGGCAATAATATCGGCATCAACAACGCAAATACCCAGTTCTTCAAACATATTACTAACAGCCGTTTTACCACAGCCAATACCGCCTGTTAAACCCAATACCCAATTGTTTATTTTAGTTGCTGGCTTATTCATACTAATAACCAATTAAATTAAAATACGCAGCTTGAATTTGAGCGCCCCACAAAAGGGTTATCCAGCCCGCTATGGCTAGGTAGGGGCCAAATGGGATAGGTGTTGCTTTGTCTTTACCTTGAATACTTAAAAGGGCAATGCCAATAATGGCGCCCACCACGCTTGAAAGCAAAATAATAGTTAATAGCGACTGCCAGCCAAGTAGAGCACCAAACACCGCAAGTAACTTAAAATCGCCATAGCCCATGCCTTCCTTGCCGGTTAATAGCTTAAATAGCCAAAACACACTCCACAGGCTCAAATAGCCGCAGGCAGCCCCCACTATTGCATCGCCTGGGCTTATTGTTATTTCCATTACAGCGGCAATAAGCGCAAGCCATACTAAAGGCAAAGTGAGCTGGTCGGGCAATAACATGTGGTCTATATCAATAAAGGTAAGTGCGACTAAAACCCAAGTAACAAAAATATATAAAAGGGCCTGCTCAGTAGCACCAAAGCGGTAGGCAATAACTAAACTTAATAGCGCGGTAATGGCTTCAACTATCGGGTAGCGCGCTGATATTGGGTTACTGCAATTAGCGCATTTACCTTTAAGTATAACCCAACTAATAATTGGAATATTTTGCCAAGGCTTAATAGCGGTTTTGCATTTAGGGCAGGTAGAGTTAGGTTTTACTAAATTAAATGGCTCGTTAGAGCTAGCTTTTGAAGATTTAATTGTAAGTTCATCTTCTAATAATAACCGGCATTCACTTTGCCATTCTCGCTGCATCATCAGTGGCAATCGGTAAATAACTACATTTAAAAAACTACCAACACATAGGCTTACTAAGCCCACGGTCAAAAAATAAAACCACTGCTGACTTTGCATCGCAGTGGTTATATCAAAAAAAATATTTTCCATTAAAATACCTAACTTCAGGCCATTTATAAGCCAATTTTATTTCGCAAGCTATTAATTAGCGCTTACAGCTATGTTTTTAAATTACAGAACCTAACTGGAAAATTGGCAAGTACATGGCAATAATTAAGCCACCTACAAGCACACCAAGCACTGCCATAATAAGCGGCTCTAATAAGCTAGATAGGCCATCAACGGCATCATCCACCTCTTGTTCGTAAATAGTCGCTACTTTGGCAAGCATGCCATCAAGCGAGCCAGACTCTTCACCAATGGCTACCATTTGAATCACCATGTCGGGGAATATTTTAGAGTTTCGCATCGCCCAGTTCATTTGATTACCCGAGCTCACCTCTGCTTTAATATCTAAAATAGCATAGCGGTAAACAGCATTACCGGATGCACCTGCTGCAGAGTCTAATGCATCAACAAGTGGTACACCTGCTGCAAACGTGGTTGAAAGTGTGCGAGCGTAACGGGCGACAGCGGCTTTATTTAAAATCATGCCAATTACAGGGAGTTTTAATATAGCCCTGTCAGTTGCATCTCTCAGTTTTAAGCTTCTCAGGCTGGCCTCTTTAAATATGTAGCCTGCTACAACAACAATTATAAGTGCGACCCACCAAGATGCTTGCATAAATTCAGATATGGCAATTACAAATAAGGTAAATGCAGGCAACTCTGCACCAAAGCCATTAAATATATCTTGAAATTGGGGGACTACAAAAATTAATAGTATTGAGGTAACGATAAGCGCAACCACTAAAACCGCAATAGGGTAAAACATGGCTTTTTTAATTTTTGATTTAAGCGCTTCTGATTTTTCTTTGTATAAAGCAACACGGTCAAATATTTTATCAAGCGCCCCTGATTGTTCACCTGAGGCGACTAAATCACAGTACAAATCATCAAAGTAACGAGGGTGTTTTCTTAGCGCTTGGCTAAGCGGCTGACCTGCTTTAACTTCATCGCCAATAGTCTCCATTAGCTTGGCTACGCTTTTGTTGGTAGAGCCTGAGCCAATCATTTCAATCGCTTGAATAAGGGGTACCCCAGCCATTAGCATGGTTGCTATTTGTCTGGTAACTAAAGCGATATCTTTCGGGATGATTTTTTGAACGCTCTGAATACCAAATAGAGGTTTTGGTTTTCGTTTTACTTTTGAAGGCGTAATACCTTGCTTGCGCAATTGTGCTTTCACCAATGCAATACTGCTGCTTGTAAGCTCACCTTCGAGTTTTTTCCCTCGAGCGCTTACTCCTATCCATTGGAATGTATCTTGGTTATTTGTTTTTTTCATGAATTATCAAATAAAAAAGGGCTAACAAGCCCTTTTCTTGATTGTTTATTAACAAAGATTAGAAATTCTTGTCTGCGTAGAACATGTACCACTTACTGTGAATACATATGTTGAAGGTGCTGGATTTGCAGGGTCGATTACAGGTGGAGTTAAAATATATGTATACCCACCTGCTGAGGCTGTCGCTGTTGCTGTAATTGCACCTGTGTCTCCAATAGTAACACTGGCTAAATTATCGTTGGCTGCTGGTGCTGCTATTCCTAAAAGAGCGTACGTATTGCAAGAGGCTACGCTATTATTGTTTTCTTGTAGGCATTGCGCCATTGTTGTTTTTACAGAAGCAGCAGAGGTTTTTACTTCAGCAAAACGCGCTTTTAATGTGTAATCTTGATAAGCAGGCAATGCCACTGCAGCAAGAATACCGATGATTGCTACAACAATCATTAATTCAATTAGGGTGAAACCCTGTTGTTTTTGAGTCATTGTTTTCATGTTCCTCTCCTAAAGGATAATGTTTTGCAAGGTAGTCAGATAGTGGCGAAGCGCCAAGTTTAATTTACCTGATTAACTTTACAGATTTACTTAAAAATAAATTTCCACGTACTTTTAGCCTTAGGTATGAAACACAAAAGCTAAATGTGAGTTCATTATGTTGCAACTTGCACAGGCTACCTAAATACAAAGTAGACTAAATATAGGAAACATACTGACCATTTGCTTTAATCTTTTAGGTATTTTTTTAAGATTAAAACAAAAAGCAGTAACTTATTACTATATTTTCCAAGAAAGTAATACAACAGGGTTAGTCTAACACTTTTTGTATGCTTAAAGCACACAAAATTTTCTAAAAAGGATACTTTATTTAACAAAATGTTACAAAGTAAGTCTTTTGGATTATTAAAAGTCTTTTCATGCGTTTTGTCAATTAATTAGCATCAGTAAAACTAAATAGTTGCTATGCTTTTATACAAAACGCATCGATAAATCGATTGATTGTAAATTTTTTGTAAGTGCGCCGCTTGAGATAAAGTCGACACCTGCCTGCGAGTAAGTTTTAAGCGTTTCTAGCGTCATATTGCCAGAAACCTCTAATTTGGCGCGCTTATTAGTAATGACCACTGCTTGCTGAATTTGTTCAACGCTAAAATTGTCGAGCATGATTATATCGGCACCTGCATTAATGGCTTGCTCAAGTTCATGTAATGACTCAACTTCTACTTCAACAGGCTTTGTAGGGTGGTTTTGCTTAGCTTGGGCTACGGCTTTATCAATTCCGCCACACGCAGCTATGTGGTTTTCTTTAATTAAAAACGCATCAAATAAGCCTATACGGTGGTTTGCACCGCCGCCGCATTTAACAGCATATTTTTGCAATGCTCTAAGGCCTGGAATAGTTTTACGGGTATCGAGTAATTGTGTGCTAGTGCCGCTTAGCTCTTTTACATAATTGGCAGTTGTGGTTGCGGTACCCGAAAGCGTTTGTACAAAGTTAAGCGCGGTACGCTCCGCAGTTAAAATAGCGCGGGCAGAACCTTTAGCGGTAAATAAAGTGCTATTTGCTGGCACAAAGTCGCCATCATTTACTAGTACGTTTACTTCAACGCTTGGATCTACTTGTTTAAACACTTGTATAATGATGTCTTTACCACAAAAAACGCAGTCTTCGCGGGTAATTACTTTAGCATTTGCGTGCTCGTTTTGTGGAATAAGCTGTGCGGTAATGTCGCCGTCTTGTGCTGATTGATAATTTAGATCTTCATCTAAAGCGAGGGTGACAAGTTGAGTAATAAGCGTGTGCGAAATTGACATATGAAGGCTCATAAGTGTTAATAAATTAAGCAAATTTTACTATGTTTAAATAACTAATAGAAGCGCTTTTAAATGAGCAGGGGTTTATTACACCTACATATATAGCATGGCTGCTAAAAGTAATGCTACCAGCTGAATGTTAGCTAGCCGCAATGGCTATCATTCTTTATATAAATCCTTTAGCATCAAGTTTATGTAGACCGTGGTATTAAAATAATGCAGATAGATTCAAAGGGGGTTGTTGCTAATATAACGCAGCGACCCTGTACACATTTTGATGAGCGCCCCGAAAATACCGATATTTCGCTGTTGGTCATTCATAATATTTCATTACCGGCAGGGCAATTTGGCACCGAGCACGTTGATGCCCTGTTTATGGGGGAAATTAATTGTAAAGCGCACCCTAGTTTTTGCGATTTAAAAGGGCTTAGAGTGTCGGCGCATTGCTTTATAAAACGCACTGGCGAGATTGTACAATATGTGCCATTTAATAAACGCGCATGGCATGCAGGGAAATCTGAATTTGCAGGGCAAAGCGCCTGTAATAACTTTAGTATAGGTATTGAGCTTGAGGGCACAGATACTTCACCTTACTCTCAAGCGCAGTACACAAGCTTACATAATCTAACAAAAGCAATTATGACCCGTTACCCGCTTATCACCACTAAGCGAGTAGTAGGGCATTGCGATATAGCACCTGGGCGAAAAACCGACCCAGGAGAGAGTTTTAATTGGTCTGCTTATATAGGCAGGCTAGAGCAAATAAATTAAGTGAGTCGTTATCATGATTTTAGTTTCTATCATTATTGCACTAATACTTGAGCGTTTAGGTGCGCGCTCACAGTACTGGCAAATAAGCTATTACGCGAATGGTTATTTAAACCGCTCGGGTAAATTACTTAGTGAAAACGGATTGTTTGGCTCGGCAATTGGCTTTTTAATTTGGTTAGTGTTACCTGTAGTGGCTGTTGCGCTTATATATGTACTCTCTGACTTTGTACTGTGGCAGTTAGCTATAAATGTTGTAGTTTTATTGGTTTGTTTTGGTTGCGCTAAGCACCGTGCTTTATATAAGTCGTATTTAAATGCATTAACGCGAGATGATCAAACCGGAGCCTCATTATACGCACTCCAAATGGGGCAAAAACACCTAGAAGATGAAGAAGGCGGAGAAACATTTGGGCAGACCTTAGCGTGGATCAATTTTAGATTTTACTGCGCCGTTATTTTTTGGTTTGTTGTGCTTGGCGCTCCCGGCGCCGTGTTATATGCAATAGTGCGTACGTTGGCCGATTTAGTAAGAGAAAACCATAAAGTGGTGTTTGCAAATCGTTTTAAGCTGCTGCATAAATTATTATTTTGGCTAGATTGGCTACCTGCACGTGTTGCAAGCTTTGGTTATTTAGTTATTGGTAACTTTAATAAAGGTACAAGCTGCTGGTTGCATTATGTATTGGATTTTAAAACACCAAACCGCAAAGTAGTTACCTGTACAGCACTTGCGGCCGAGCAAGTAGAGCAGCGCTATTATGGCTGCACCTATGAGGCTACTTGTATGATTAAGCTCGTTAAACGCAACGTGCTCTTTTATTTAGTACTGATTGCACTGCTTACTTTGTTTGGCGGTTTATCGTAGTCGCGATTTTACATCGTGCAATGTGTATATCGTTTAGGGTGAGTCCCGAGGTGAGGGTGTTGGTCGCGGGGTAAACCCGCTGCTACGATTGTGCGTAGTCACGATTTTATATCGCACAATTTACGCCGTACTCAGGTTGTGCTCCAGAGTTGAGGCAATTAGTCGCGGGGTAAACCCGCTGCTACGGCCTTTTATAATTCAAAAATTAATTTCTTCAATAAATTCAACTAGAGCGAATATTCTAATTTGCTCTGGTCAGACCATTTGTTTTCATCTTGTTAACGTTTGCACAAAACAACCTCAATTGTGCATTGTTTGAACTTCGTTCAAAATGCGTTACGCTACTCTAATTGCTCAAATAACCCGTAAATTGACAGTTATTTGCCTTTTTGATACCTTATTGAAAATTTTTGGTATGACCAATTTACCTTTTGGGTAAATCGTCAAGCTCTAGGCCTTAAAAATTAGGCTTTTTAGTATTTATGCAACGTGGACGTTGATTAATGTCTTTAAAGATTAAAGCAGCAAAATTATCTGATGTTATTTTACAGCAACTTGAGAATATGATTCTTGAGGGCTCATTAGCGCCAGGTGAAAAACTGCCGCCAGAGCGCGAACTAGCAAAACAGTTTGAGGTGTCTCGTCCGTCACTACGCGAAGCCATCCAAAAGCTAGAAGCAAAAGGCTTGGTTACTCGTAGGCAAGGCGGTGGCACGTTTGTTAAAAATCAGCTTGAAGAAGGACTCACTGATCCGCTATTTGATTTGATCAGTAAACACCCTGAGTCACAGTTTGATTTACTTGAATTTCGTCATGCGCTTGAAGGGATTGCTGCATATTATGCGGCGCTTCGTGGTACCAGCACCGATTTTACCAAGGTTAAACAAAGCTTTGATAAAATTGCTCAAGTTAATAACGATTTACAATTAAAAGCCAAAGCAATTAATGCGTTTCACTTTAGTGTAGCCGAAGCCTCACACAACGTGGTTTTACTTCACTTAGTGCGAGGCATGCAAGCGCTACTGGAACAAAATGTATTGCAAAACTTAACGGTTTTATTAAAAAAACCAGATATTAGCAATCAATTAGCCCAGCACAGGCGCTTATTAATGGATGCCGTGATAGATGGCAATCCAGAACAAGCCCGTTTAGCCAGTAATGCTCATTTAGCCTTTATTGAAGAAGCATTACTGGAAGCGGGTAAAGAGCATTCGCGAATTGAACGTAGTTTAAGACGCACAAAACAAAATTAAGCTAATACGCTGTACTTAGAACACACTAAATTAGGTATACGTGGTATTAAATTAACAACATTCGTATTTTAAACATAAGGAAACCTCCATATGTCTGAAGTCAATAAAATTGACGTAGACGCGCTAGAAACACAAGAGTGGTTACAAGCTCTTGAATCAGTTGTGCGCGAAGAAGGTGTTGAACGAGCTCAGTTTTTACTTGAGCAAGTGTTAGAGCAAGCCCGTTTAGACGGCGTTGATATGCCAACTGGCACAACAACTAACTACGTTAATACTATTCCAGTAGATCAAGAACCGGCTTACCCAGGGGATGTAAACCTTGAGCGTCGTATTCGTTCGATTATTCGTTGGAATGCAATCATGATTGTATTACGTGCATCGAAAAAAGATCTCGACTTAGGCGGCCATATGGCGTCTTACCAATCATCAGCTGCGTTTTACGAAGTGTGTTTTAACCACTTTTTCAAAGCGCCAAATGAGGTAGACGGCGGTGACTTAGTTTACTACCAAGGCCATATTTCTCCGGGTATTTATGCACGTGCATTTGTTGAAGGGCGTCTTACGGCTGAGCAACTAGATAACTTCCGTCAAGAAGTAGATGGCAAAGGCCTACCTTCATACCCACACCCTAAATTAATGCCTGAATTCTGGCAGTTCCCAACGGTATCTATGGGTCTTGGTCCAATTGCATCAATCTACCAAGCTCGTTTCTTAAAATACCTAGACGGCCGCGGCCTAAAAGACACTAAAAACCAACGTGTATACGCGTTTTTAGGTGACGGTGAAATGGATGAGCCAGAATCACGTGGTGCAATTTCGTTTGCGGCTCGTGAAAAGCTAGACAACCTATGTTACTTGATTAACTGTAACTTACAGCGTTTAGATGGCCCAGTTATGGGTAACGGTAAAATTATTCAAGAACTAGAAGGTCTATTTAAAGGCGCTGGTTGGAACGTAATTAAAGTTGTATGGGGCAGCGGATGGGATATTCTGCTAGCTAAAGATACATCAGGTAAATTACTGCAGTTGATGAACGAAACAATTGATGGTGACTACCAAACATATAAAGCAAAAGACGGTGCATATGTTCGTGAGCACTTCTTCGGTCGTTACCCAGAAACAGCTGCACTTGTTGCAGATATGACTGATGACGAAATTTTTGCGCTTAAGCGTGGTGGTCATGAGCCTTCAAAACTTTATGCTGCATTCAAAAAAGCGGAAGAAACTAAAGACCGTCCAACTGTTATCCTAGCTAAAACTGTAAAAGGTTACGGCATGGGTGAAGCGGCTGAAGGTAAAAATATTGCGCACCAAGTGAAAAAAATGGACATGAGCCATGTTGAACACTTGCGTGACCGTTTAGGCCTTCAAGATTTAGTATCAGAAGAGCAAATTAAAGATCTTCCATACTTAACGCTTGAAGAAGGCTCAGAAGAGTACAAGTACTTACACGCACGCCGTGATGCACTTAAAGGTTACACACCTACACGTATTCCTAACTTTAGCGAAGAGCTAAAACTGCCAGAAGTAGATGCATTTAAGCCGCTACTTGAAGAGCAAAAGCGTGATATTTCTACCACAATGGGCTTTGTTCGTGCATTAAACGTGTTATTAAAAGACAAAGGCATTGGCAAAAATATTGTACCAATTATTGCTGATGAAGCGCGTACATTTGGTATGGAAGGTTTATTCCGTCAAATCGGTATTTACAATCCACATGGCCAAAACTACACCCCTCAAGATCGCGATATTGTTTCTTACTACAAAGAAGCAACATCAGGGCAAGTACTTCAAGAAGGTATTAACGAGCTAGGTGCAATGTCGTCATGGGTCGCTGCTGCAACATCTTACAGCACGAACGATTTACCTATGATCCCATTCTACATTTACTACTCTATGTTTGGTTTTCAACGTGTTGGCGACATGGCGTGGATGGCGGGTGACCAACAAGCACGTGGTTTCTTATTAGGTGCTACGGCGGGTCGTACTACGCTTAATGGTGAAGGTCTACAGCACGAAGATGGCCACAGCCACATTCTTGCAAATACGGTTCCTAACTGTATTTCTTACGACCCAACATATGCATTTGAAGTAGCGGTAATTATTCAAGACGGTATTCGTCGTATGTACGGTGAAAACCAAGAAAATATTTACTACTACCTAACGCTTATGAACGAAAACTACCATCAACCAGCTATGCCAGAAGGCGCTGAAGAAGGTATTCGTAAAGGTATTTACAAGCTAGAAAGCTACGAAGGTAAAAAAGCCAACGTACAGCTATTAAGCTCAGGTACTATCATGACTGAAGTGCGTAAAGCTGCAGCCATTTTAAGCGAAGAGTACGGTATTGCCTCAGATGTTTACTCAGTAACGTCATTCAATGAGCTTACCCGTGATGGTCAAGATGTTGAGCGTTTCAACATGCTTAACCCAGAAAGCGAGCAAAAAACAGCTTACATTACGAGCGTATTAAACGACTCAGTAACTGTTGCCGCAACTGATTACATGAAAAACTACGCAGAGCAAGTGCGTTCATTTATTCCAAGCAGTAACTATAAAGTGCTTGGTACAGATGGTTACGGACGCTCTGATAGCCGTGAAAACTTACGTCGTCACTTTGAAGTTAATGCAAGCTACGTGGTTGTTGCTACGTTATCTGAACTTGCTAAACGTGGTGATGTTGAAAAGTCAGTGGTTGTTGAAGCAATTAAAAAGTTCGACATTGACACAAACAAACTAAACCCACTGTACGCATAAGAGGTTTGCAATGAGTATTGAAATTAATGTACCAGATATCGGTGGCGATGACGTAGAAGTAACCGAAATCCTAGTAAGCGTTGGCGACAAAGTAGATGTTGATCAATCTTTACTTACCGTTGAAGGCGATAAAGCATCAATGGAAGTACCTGCTGCGCAAGCAGGTACAGTAAAAGAAATTAAAGTAAGCGAAGGCGACACGGTAACAACCGGTTCGTTAATCATGATTTTTGAAGGCGAAGAAACTGGCTCACAAAGCGAGCCAGAAGCGTCTGCTAACACTGAAGCTGCTGCACCTGCAGAAGCTTCAGGCTCTGAGACTCAAGAAGTAACCGTACCAGATATTGGTGACGACGAAGTTGAAGTGACAGAAATCATGGTTGCCGTTGGCGACAGCGTAGATGAAGAGCAGTCAATTTTAAGTGTTGAAGGTGATAAAGCATCGATGGAAGTACCAGCACCTTTTTCCGGTACTGTAAAAGAAATTAAAGTAGCCGAAGGCGACAAAGTAAAAACAGGCTCTTTAGTGTTTGTTTTTGAAGTTGCCGGTTCAAGTGCGCCAGCATCAGAGGCGCCTAAGCAAGAGTCTGCACCAGCAGAGCCTGCTCAAAGCGCTGAGCCAAGCACTAAAGAAGTAAACGTACCTGATATTGGCGATGATGAAGTTGAAGTAACTGAGGTCATGGTAGCTGTTGGCGATAGCGTAGAAGAAGAGCAATCTATCTTAAACGTTGAAGGCGACAAAGCGGCAATGGAAGTACCAGCGCCATTTGCAGGTACAGTTAAAGAAATTAAAGTAGTTGCGGGCGACAAAGTAAAAACAGGTTCTCTTATTTTTGTATTTGAGGTTGCCGGTAGCGCACCTGCAAAAGCAGCAGCCCCGGCTGAGCAAAAGCCAGCTTCTGCTTCTGCAAAAGCCGAGTCTGCGCCAGTTCAAGCTGCACCTGCAGCTAAAGCAAGCAACGAAAGCTTTGAAAACAACAGCGCATATGCCCATGCATCGCCAGTTGTTCGTCGCTTAGCGCGTGAATTTGGTATTAACTTAGCAAACGTTAAAGGCTCAGGTCGTAAAAACCGTGTAGTTAAAGAAGACGTGCAAAACTATGTTAAAAACTTAGTTAAGCAAGTTGAATCAGGCCAATTACCAGCTGGTAAAGGCAATGCAGGCGGTAGTGAGCTTGGCTTAATTCCGTGGCCGAAAGTAGATTTTGCTAAATTTGGCGAAATCGAAGAGAAAAAGCTATCACGCATTCAAAAGCTATCGGGTAAAAACTTACACCGTAACTGGGTGCAAATCCCACATGTTACACAGTTTGACGAAGCGGATATCACAAGCCTTGAAGTATTCCGTAAAGAGCAAAATGTACTTAGCGAGAAGAAAAAGCTGGGCGTTAAAATCACACCTCTTGTGTTTGTGATGAAAGCGGTAGCAAAAGTGCTTGCTGAGTTCCCAACATTTAACTCGTCATTGTCTGAAGACGGTGAAAGCCTTATCCTTAAAAAGTACATCAATATTGGTGTTGCAGTAGATACGCCAAATGGCTTAGTTGTTCCAGTATTTAAAGATGTGGACAAAAAAGGCATTATGGAATTATCTCGCGAGCTGATGGATATTTCTAAAAAGGCGCGTGAAGGTAAGTTAACGTCATCAGACATGCAAGGCGGCTGTTTTACTATTTCAAGCCTAGGCGGCATTGGCGGTACGGCATTTACGCCGATTGTTAATGCACCAGAGGTGGCTATTTTAGGTGTATCTAAATCTGAAATGAAACCTAAGTGGAATGGTAAAGAGTTTGAGCCAAAACTAATGGTTCCGCTGTCTATGTCGTACGATCACCGTGTGATTGACGGTGCACTCGCAGCACGCTTTACAGCAACGCTTGCGAGCTACATGAGCGACATACGTCAATTAGTGATGTAATCTTACAACGTGAACAAAATCAAATCCCAGCCGGTTGTTTTTAGCTGGGATTTTTACCATTTGCAATGATACAATCTTTGCACTATTTGTGAATTGCTCTGATTTTCTGCCCATGCAGAAACATGGCAGTTAAATTTTAGGGCTGTGTCCCGTTCAAACAATTAAGGTAATAGCATGAGCAACGAATTAAAAACTCAAGTTGTTGTACTAGGCGGTGGTCCTGGTGGTTACTCTGCGGCTTTCCGTGCTGCTGACTTGGGCTTAGAAGTTACATTAGTAGAATCACGCGAAACATTAGGTGGCGTATGTCTTAATGTTGGTTGTATTCCTTCAAAGGCACTTTTACACGTAGCTAAAGTGATTGATGACGCTGCAGAAATGTCATCTCACGGTGTTTCGTTTGGTGCGCCGCAAATTGATTTAGACAAAATCCGTTCTTGGAAAGATTCTGTAGTAAGCAAGCTTACTGGCGGTATCGACGGCATGGCTAAAATGCGTAAAGTAAAAGTAGTCAATGGCTACGGTAAGTTTACAGGTAGCAACACTTTAGCTGTTGAAGGCAGCGAAGGTTCAACTACTATTACGTTTGAAAACGCAATTATTGCTGCGGGTTCTCAACCAGTTAACTTACCTTTCATCCCAGAAGATGACCGTGTAATTGATTCAACTGGCGCACTAGAGCTTAAAGACGTACCAGAAAAACTACTTGTATTAGGTGGTGGTATTATCGGTCTTGAAATGGGCACAGTGTATCGTTCATTAGGTTCTACAGTCGATGTTGTAGAATTTGCAGACCAATTAGTACCTGCTGCTGATAAAGACGTAATTAAAATTTACTCTCGTTACGTTAAAGACAAATTTAACGTGATGCTTTCAACTAAAGTTGTTGGCGTTGACGCGAAAGACGATGGCTTATACGTATCATTTGAAGGCAAAAACGCACCAGCTGATGCCGTACGTTACGACAAGGTACTTGTAGCTGTTGGCCGTACTCCAAATGGTAAGCTTTTAGATGCAGATAAAGCAGGCGTAAACGTTGATGAGCGTGGCTTTATTAATGTTGATAAGCAGTTACGTACTAACGTAAACCACATCTTCGCAATTGGTGACTTAGTTGGTCAACCTATGCTTGCGCATAAAGCGGTACACGAAGGCCATGTTGCAGCAGAGGTTATCTCTGGTCAGAAGCACTTCTTCGACCCTAAATGTATCCCTTCAATTGCATACACTGACCCAGAAATTGCATGGGTAGGTGTGACTGAGAAAGAAGCAAAAGAGCAAGGCTTAAGCATTGAAACAGCGGTATTCCCGTGGGCTGCTTCAGGTCGTGCAATTGCATCTGCTCGCACAGAAGGTCAAACTAAACTAATCTTTGATAAAGACAGTGGTCGTATCATTGGTGGTGCTATGGTTGGTATTAACGCAGGCGAAATGCTTGGCGAAATCGGCCTAGGTATTGAAATGGGTGCTGACGGCGAAGATATCGCATTAACAATTCATGCTCACCCAACATTGAACGAGTCAATCGGCCTTGCCGCTGAAGTATTTGAAGGTTCAATCACTGATTTACCAAACAAAAAAGCAGTTAAAAAGAAGAAATAATTTAACTTTTTGATTTAGTCTTTAAAAACCCAGCTTTTGCTGGGTTTTTGTTTTTACAGCAGCAATTAAAAATAGATAAAAAGATTAGCTTTAGTGGGGGGGGAGTTTTTATTCTGAGCTGACAGCTGACAGCTGACAGCTGATATCTATTCCCTTTTATTTTAGCTACAATACGCGCCGAACAAATTTTAGGTAATAGCTCCTTTGAAAAATCCCCAACATAACTCAGTATTAGTTTTGCGAGCTCAGCAAATAAGTGAATCGCGCCGCGAATTTAATGCCCGCGGTGGCAAAATGGATCGCTGTGAGCAATGTTTAATTGCTAAGCATTACTGTATATGTGAGGGGGTAGAGCAAGCGCAGTGTGATGCTGCTGTGTGTTTATTAATGTATCACAATGAAAGTTTTAAACCTTCAAATACAGGGCGTTTAATTGCTGAAATCGTCCCAGATAACTATGCATTTAGGTGGGATAGAACAGAGCCAAGCGCTGAGCTATTAGCCTTATTAAACAACGCTAATTATCAACCTATGGTGATATTTCCAGCTGAAGATGTAGAGCCGGGCAGGGCAACCACCGAAGTAAATATTGCGCCTGGTAAAAAGCCACTATTTATATTTTTAGATGGTACCTGGCGCGAAGCTAAAAAAATGATCCGCAAAAGCCCGTACCTAGATAATTTACCTGTGCTGTCGATCACAGCCGATAAATTGTCAGATTATCGTTTACGTGTTGCGCCTCACGCGTATCAGTTAGGCACTGCTGAGGTAGGTATTATGGTGTTAGCGCTCGCAGGTGAGCAAGATGCCGCCTTAAAGCTTGAGCAACACTTTATAAAGTTTCGTGATGCGTACTTACTGGGTAAGCGAAACAAGGGTAGACCACAGTAACTTGATTTTAGGCAAAGAAAAGCGCGCTCTATCTCTAGGCGCGCTTGCGGAATCTTCTAATTTTGCATCCTGCAATTGAACTTAATCAACTCCAATTTTTACTTATCCATGTGATTACGATATTACTTTTTAGTTCTATGTAATTTAGGCTATCCGGGCCTATCTCCTTTAAATCCCTGTACATCCTGTAATGGTAAAAACTATTACCAATTCCTATTTTCGCACATCCTAGTGCAGTCCATTAGCTTACAACTCCATTGCGTTGCCTCAAGGGCCTGTCCATTTAATTCCTATCACATCCTGTTAAACAACGTTCCACTGTTGCTGTCCTTTTCGCATCTTCTTGATGCTCTCCTTTTTACAACAATCCATTGCGATACTCATCCTGAGCCTGTCCTAATTTCCGTGTTGTCCGTAGTAACCTGATCATTGGTTGTTCGAGTAAGCAATCCATTTCCATTTACTCGGTAAGCATCACTGCTTGGTTGATGTAGTAATTGTAGCGTGCTGGCCAAACTAAAATAGGTCAAAACGGCTATAGAATTACTTATAAAAAATAAGAGTTAAAAATAAAGCTAATTAGAACATGTGCTTAACTTAATTTATGCGTGTTATTACAGTTTTTTTTACTCATTAACTGTCGCTTCTGTAAGAGATGTCTTACGCGATATTTCTATTTTGTTCATTAATTACTTATTTACATTTATGTAAAGAGTGTATATTTTCACTTATCACGATAAAATCACTCGTAAATAATGACTATTTAGGCAAATTGATATGAGAACTGCACTGGCTATACTTACCTGTATTATTAGCGCTGCACCGGCTTTTGCAAGCGATGTTGTTAATATTTACTCTTTTCGTCAACCGTTTTTAATCCAACCAATTTTAACTGACTTCACTCAGCAAACAGGTATTAAAACGAATGTGGTTTTTGCAAAAAAAGGGCTAATAGAGCGCGTTAAACGTGAAGGCAAGCACAGTAAAGCCGATTTAGTATTAACTTCTAACTTTAGTGCACTTATTCAGCTAGAAGATTTACATTTAACACAAAGTATTAAAAGCGATCGCATTAAAAATAATATACCAGCGTCATATAGAGATAGCGACGGGCAGTGGGTGGCATTAACTAAGCGGGTTCGTAATGTGTACTCATCAAAAGAGCGCCTAGGTGCATTACCTGAACTTACTTACGAAGATTTGGCTAACCCACAGTACAAAGGACAAATTTGTACACGCTCTGGCAAGCACCCATATAACCTTGGTTTGGTTGCGTCTATGATTGCCCACCATGGTGAAGCAAAAACTAAAACATGGTTAGAAGGTGTTAAAGCTAATTTAGCACGCAAGCCGCAAGGTAATGATCGCGCACAGGTAAAAGCGGTTAAAGAAGGTTTGTGTAACCTTGCTTTGGGTAATAGTTACTACCTTGGCAAAATGCTTCAAGACGACGAGCAAAAAGCGTGGGCTGAGTCTGTTTATATTAATTTTCCTAATCAACAAAACCGCGGCTCACACATAAATGTATCGGGTGCTGTGATTACTAAGTATGCAAAAAATCCTGAGAATGCACTTAAGCTTATTGAATTTATGAGCGAAACCAAAGCACAAAATATGTATGCTTCTGTAAATATGGAGTACCCAGTGAAACAAGGCGTTGAGCTATCAAGCTTAGTTGCCTCTTGGGGGGATTTTAAAGAAGATACTCTCGCACTTGATGAGATCAGCAAATATCGTCCATTAGCGCTTAAGTTAATTGATGAGGTGAAATTCGACCTTTAATGAACTCTCGATTTAAGCTGTCTAAATGGCAGCTCTTTGCTTGGTCGACAGGGCTTGTATTATTTGCCCCACTGTTTTTTCTAATAAATGAATCTTTACAAGGTGACTCAGAGGTTTTTTCTCATCTGTGGGATACCGTGTTGTGGGATTATATTACCAATACCATTGTGCTTATTTTTGGCGTGTGCTTGCTTAGCTGTGTCATTGCGTTGCCACTAGGTTGGCTCAGTGCATATTGCGCTTTTCCTGGAAAAAAGCAATTCGAATGGGCATTAATGCTCCCGCTTGCGATGCCTACCTATTTAATAGCCTATGTGTATACCGATTTGCTAGATTACGCAGGCCCTGTGCAAATAGCCCTAAGAGAGTGGTTTGGATGGCACTCGCCAGCGGATTATTGGTTTTTTGATATTCGCACTTTGCCAGGCGCTATCGTAATGATTGCACTTGTACTTTACCCATACTTATTTTTAATTTTTAAAACCGCGCTGCGAGAGCAATCATTTAAATTAGTGCAAGCAAGTCAATTAATGGGTCTGTCGCCTTGGCAAAGCTTTTTTAAGGTAAGCATCGTGCTTTCTCGTGGCTCAATTGTGGCAGCTCTTGCGCTTATTAGCATGGAAACCATGGCTGACTACGCAACGGTCAGTTACTTTGCCGTGAGCACGTTAACTACCGCAGTATATGATACCTGGTTTGGTTATTACTCGTTAACGGCAGCAGCTAAAATATCAGGAGTGATGCTATTATTACTGTTTTTGGTATTGATGGCCGAGCGTTTTAGTCGACGCAACCAGGCTGTATTTGAGCGACAATCCGGTGTTAATAGCGAGTCGCTGTATAAACTTAAAGGTAAAAAAGCATGGCTAGCAACATCATTTTGTAGTGTTATTTTGCTCATTGCCTTTATTATACCTATGCTGGTTTTGCTAAATTACGCAATGACGTATTTTGATAAAGCGTGGAACACGGCATTTTTTAGTTACGCATGGCAAAGTTTAAAAGTGGCTATAGTTGTAAGTGTGGTGAGTATAGTACTTGCAACCTTAGTTGTTTTTTATCAGCGTGTAGCTAAACAAAAATATGCGCTAATACCGGGGCGTCTAGCAGGGAGTGGCTATGCACTGCCGGGTACCGTACTGGCTATTGCTGTGTTATTACCACTGACCCTACTTGAAAATTCAATAAATACCGCACTTGAAAGCTATAACTTAACAATAGGCTTATTATTAACTGGCAGCATTTTCACAATTATAGCAGCGTACATAGTACGATTTTATGCCATTGCGCATGGTGCTATAGAATCAAGCTTTGTACGTATTAGCCCATCACTGGATATGGCTAGCCAATCTATGGGTAAAAGCCAAGGGCAAACACTGCGTTTAGTTCACCTTCCTTTATTACGACGAGGGCTATTAACGGCTGCATTACTTGTATTTATCGAGTGTATGAAAGAGCTGCCAGCCGCATTACTATTAAGGCCTTTTGATTTTGAAAGTTTAGCCACACATGTATTTCAATATGTGAGCGATGAGCAACTTGAGCTGGCCTCTATTTCTGCTTTATTTATTGTTTTGGTTGGGTTGATCCCCTTGTATTTTATTAATCGTTCTATGGAGCAACGCAGTTAAATGAGCCGTTTAAATTTACAAGGCGTGGGTTATCACTACAGTGGCACGCAAGTGCTACATAATTTAGATTTAACGGTAGGACAGGACGAAATTATATGTATGCTTGGCGCCAGTGGCTGCGGTAAAACGACTACTTTAAAAGCCATTGCAGGGCTTATTGAAGTACATGAAGGTAGCGTTTATATAGATGGTAAGTGCGTAAGCGACAAGCACACATTCGTATCACCAGAGCATCGTAATATTGGGATGATGTTTCAAGATTATGCTTTGTTTCCGCACCTCAGTGTTGCCGATAATATTGCCTTTGGGCTGGGTAAATTAAGCAAAGCTCAAAAACAGCAACGGGTAGAGGAAATGCTAGAGCTAGTGCATTTAACGGGATGTGCAAAACGCTACCCTCATCAACTCTCAGGTGGGCAACAGCAGCGTGTAGCGATTGCGCGAGCACTGGCTTATAAGCCTAGTTTATTGCTCCTTGATGAGCCATTTTCGAACATAGATACGCAAGTGCGCTTTGAGTTAATTGCAGATATCAGGCGTATTATTAAAGCGCAGCAGGTCTCTGCGGTGTTTGTTAGCCACTCAAAAGAAGAAGCCTTTGCGTTTGCAGACACTTTAGCCATTATGCACCAAGGAAAAATAGCCCAACAAGGAACGCCCGAGCAGCTTTTTGCTTCGCCAAACACAAAGGAGGTTGCAGAGTTTCTGGGTCAGGGCATATACTTAGGCGCAGAAGTGTTAACGGCAACTGAATACACAACTGATTATGGTGTTGTGCAATCGCAGCATGAGCATACGCAAAGCGCAACAAAAGGGCGGGTATATATTCGTCCGCACCATGTTGAGCTTGTGCAAAATACGCAGGCCGATAACCCTCAAGGTGTGCGCATTTTAAGCCGTCGGTTTATAGGTTCGGCTTATGTTTACACTGTTGTAATTGCAGAGCAAGAGATTGAAGTTGCTGCACAATATGGCCAGTCATTTGAAATAAATGAGCGGGTTATAATAAAAATAAAACCTCACACGGTGAATTTTTTCGAATCATAACAAAGGTGTTATTCGCTGTGTTTTTATCAAGCTAAGGAATAACAATGGCGCAAGCGCAATCTGGGATTTGTGCTGAAGCAAACTTACACGGTTTGCATTTATTTTTTAATGTATTTGATGGTCAAGACGAGTCATTGCGCGCAAAGCTCAAACGCGTAAGCGCAATTGAAGAAGAGTTTAGTGATCAATTCTCCGAAGCCATGCTGTCTTGCATGGTGGCTATAGGCGCGCAATATTGGCCGCATATACTCCCGGAATATATCCCAAGCGAACTGCAAAGCTTTCCTAATATAAATCACAGTGACTTTGTAATGCGCGTACAGCCGTGTGATCTATTTATCCAAATTCGCTCAGACCGAGAAGACGTTAACCACCTGTTTGCTTTGCAAATATTAAAGTTATTTTCGCCCGATGTAGAACTGGTTGAACAAATTCGTAATTTCAGGTTTTTAGATGGTCGTGATTTTAATGGCTTTATTTATGCAGGCGACACCCCGCATGGCCGACAAAAGCGAGTCACTGCGTTGGTTAATAAACCCGAGAGCTTTGAAAATCAAGGCAGCTATATTCATGTACAGCGCTATAAACATGACTTGAGCGTGTGGCAACATTTATCTTTGAGCGAACAAGAGCATATTATGGGGCGTACGCGTTTAGATAACAGCTTAATAGAGCCTAAAACAAACACCAGTCATGCAACAAGAACAGAGCTTAAAGATGAGCATGGTCAAGCGATACTGCTTAATCAAAGTATGCCGTACGGTGATGTGTACGAGCAGGGCATGCTAAGTATTACGTGCTCTGCATCGGGAAGCGCATTTGAAAAGGTACTTAACAGCCGCATTGGAAAAGGAGAGTGCTACGATCACTGGCTTGATTTTACTCAAGCCGATATGGGATCTGCGTTCTTCGCACCGTCAGTCAGCTTTTTAAAACAGCTTTAAACTGTATCAAATAAAATGCGTACGCGCTCGAGCGTAACGTCTATTTCAGATATTTTTGCTGGGGCAATAAAAATCGTGTCGTCCCCGGCAATTGTACCTAATACACCATCAGCTTTGCCTAACGAGTCTAACAACCGGGCTATTAACTGCGCAGCACCTGGGCTGGTGGTAATAATAATCATCATTTCGTTATGCATAATATCTATAACAAGCTGACGTAGCGGGCTTTTAGCCGTCGGTACACCCATTTCTGCAGGTAGGCAATACACCATTTCTTGTTTAGCATTACGAGTACGCACAGCGCCAAACTTGCTAAGCATACGCGATACTTTGCTTTGACTAATATTATCAAAGCCTTGCTCTTTTAATGCTTCGACTATTTCGCCTTGCGAGCCAAAGTTCTCTTCTTTTAAAAGTGCTTTAAACGCTTTTACCAGTGCTTCTTGTTTGTCTTGTGGTTGCATAGTCTTTATTCATTTTTGTTATTTATAATGCAAATTCTACACAAAAATGAATAATTATGCAGCAGTTGTTTAGTTAACTTGCCAGTTTGCTGCGATAAACCAGCAAAGTTTACAACTATGGTCGAAAATATACCTGAAATAAGCAGGATAAATTTGTTTTTAGTCGCTAATTTCATTATCTTAAGAGCCACAAATATTTCCTACCTCAAATTACGGAGAATTCCAATGAAAGTTGCTGTATTAGGTGCTGCAGGCGGTATCGGTCAAGCGTTGTCTTTATTATTAAAAACAGGCTTACCAGCTGGTTCTGAATTATCACTTTATGATGTTGCACCAGTTGTACCAGGTGTTGCGGTTGACCTATCTCACATCCCTACAGATGTTAAAGTAGCAGGTTTTGGCGCAGACGATTTAAATAAAGCACTTGAAGGGTGTGATATCGTACTTATCCCAGCGGGTATGCCACGTAAACCAGGTATGGATCGTGCGGATTTATTTAACGTAAACGCAGGTATCATTAAAACATTAGCTGAGGGCATTGTAGCTAGCTGTCCTAAAGCATTAGTGGGTGTTATCACTAACCCAGTAAACGGCACTGTGCCAATCGTTGCTGAAGTATTCAAAAAAGCGGGTACTTACGATGCAAGTCGCGTATTTGGTATTACAACACTTGACGTAATTCGTTCTGAAGCATTTGTTGCTGAACTTAAAGGCGTAGATGTAGCGACTGTTAAAGTACCAGTAATCGGTGGTCACTCAGGCACAACTATTCTTCCTCTACTTTCTCAAGTGGAAGGCGTAAGCTTTACTGAAGAAGAAGTAGCTGCTCTTACTCCACGTATCCAAAATGCAGGTACTGAAGTAGTAAATGCTAAAGCAGGCGGTGGTTCAGCTACATTATCTATGGGTGCTGCTGCAGCTCGTTTTTGTATGTCTTTAGTTAAAGGCCTACAAGGAGAAGATGTTGTAGATTACGCATACGTTGCTGTTGAAAATGGCGATGCAGAGTACTTTGCTCATCCAGTACGTTTAGGTAAAAACGGCGTAGAAGAAATTCTTTCTTACGGCGAGCTAAGCGCATTTGAAGAAAAAGCTAAAAATGATATGCTTGAAACGCTTAAAAAAGACATCAAAGAAGGTGTCGATTTTATGGCTTAATAGCCAAATTTCATACAAAAAAGCCTGCATATGCAGGCTTTTTTATTGCTCGAAAATTATTACCCTTTACTAATTTAAGGGCTATGGCCTTAGTGATCTCGCTCTACAGCTATACGTGCTAAGCTAATTAACGCTTGCTTGTACTGCGACTCTGCTAAAAAGTCTAAACAGGCAATTGCTTTTTCAGCTTCTTGTTGTGCTTTTTGCATTGTAAATTCAAGTGCATTGGTTTGTTTAAGTGCACCTAGAATAGCTTCAAGATGGTCCATACCATTACAATGTTCAATAGCATCACGAATGAGTGCTTTTTGCTCATCAGTGCCATGCTGCATGGCATAAATTAATGGTAACGTTGGCTTGCCTTCAGCTAAATCATCACCAATATTCTTACCTAGCTGGTCTGCATCAGCATTATAATCAAGTACGTCATCAACCAGTTGAAAAGCCGTGCCTAAGTGCATGCCGTATAAGTTAAGGGAATTTAAAACACTGTCATCTTGCTCGGTTATAATAGCCGCAAGACCTGTTGCAGCTTCAAATAATTTAGCTGTTTTAGAGTAAATAACCTGCATGTAACTTGCTTCAGTGGTGTTAGGGTCATTGCAATTCATTAATTGCAGTACCTCACCCTCAGCAATAACGTTAGTGGCGTCAGCAAGGATCTGCATAATTTGCATTTTTCCAAGCCCTACCATTAGTTGGAAAGAGCGGGTGTAGATAAAATCCCCAACCAGCACACTGGCCGCATTACCAAACTCTGCATTTGCAGTAGGGGTACCACGGCGCAGGTTAGACTCATCAACCACATCATCATGTAAAAGCGTTGCAGTATGAATAAATTCAACAATCGTCGCCAAAGTAATATGGTCTTTACCTTGGTAACCTAAAGCTCTTGCTGCCAATATTGCCAGCATCGGGCGTACGCGTTTGCCTCCGCTGTTAACGATGTACAAACCAAGTTGATTGACTAACGCCACATCTGAGCGCATTTGCGCATGTATAAGTTGATTGACGTCATTCATATCGCTTTCGATTAACGCCTGGATAGCTTTTATATCCATTGATCTCCGAGCCAATTTTTATGTGTGAACGGCGCCGATTGTACAACAAAAAATGCACTAGCTCGATATTTTGTGACGATTCATTAAAAAAACTGAGTTAAAAACTTTAATTTACGCTTAACAAGTATAGTTAGGTGCGTATTTTACAAACAAAGAGCGTGCACTAATTATACAGCTGTTTGGCTCTGGGGCGGGGGCAGTTCGGCGCAAATATATTTTATTTTTAGAGCAAAAAGCGCTTGGCAATAGGGCGATTTAATATAAAATGAAGGAAATATTGAATTGCTCTCAATGCAGCTACTTTTTATTCATTTTAATTACAAAATAGGCTTGCTAGTTTTTATGCATTAGCGTAAACTTCGCGCCCTATCGAAGAATATTTTAGTTGCGTCGATTTGAGGGCGCACAGACGGAGTTAATTATGTACGCGGTTTTCCAAAGTGGTGGTAAACAGCATCGTGTGACTGAAGGTCAAACGATTCGTCTTGAAAAATTAGACGTTGAAACTGGTGCAGCAGTTGAATTTGATTCAGTACTTTTAGTTGCTGATGGTGAGAAAATCGAGATCGGTGTACCGTTCGTAAACGGTGGTAAAGTAACAGCTGAGGTTGTTTCAC
>Ga0209452_1000065_pt1 | contig 47939 bp, 45 predicted proteins | sample WorMetimpBELIZE1_FD_187388 | JGI IMG/M metagenome (GOLD analysis project Ga0209452, IMG submission 187388) | Marine gutless worms symbiont microbial communities from Max Planck institute for Marine Microbiology, Germany - Olavius imperfectus... | ecosystem: Host-associated > Annelida > Digestive... | reverse complement strand
CCATTTATAGGGATCTCTGTGCTGCCTGCCGACAGTACTTGCTTGTTTTCAATATTAACGAGTCGTGCATTAACTATGTACGCATGCTGTTGGCGCGTTACAGTGCCGGTGATAACTAAGTCAATATTTTGGCGATTGCGTAATTTACTTAAGTCGCGGCTTAATATGCTGTCTGCGTTTTGCGCTAATATAAGGTTATTTCCAAGGCGGTACTCAACGGTATGATAGCCAAGCTGAGTAAATTGCGTTAATAAGCTTTCTTGAATTTGTAAGCTCAAACCCGAGGCCTGCCCTGCTACTAGCTTAGTATCTAAAGCATCGGCATAAAAAAAGCTACTCACACCAATGCGCGCATTGGTATTTAAAGCGCCATTTACACGGTTAAGCTGCGAGGTTAGATTTGCTACATACTCGTTAACGGTATAGGGTGCCATGGCTGCTTTTGGCGCATCAGTGGGCACACTCGGCTCTGGGGGCGGAACCAAGTTGCAAGCAGTTAAATTTAACAATACTAAAGGCAGTAAAAGGCGCATAGTTGCCGTCCTCTTTAAAACATACCGAGGATAAAGCAATTATTATGCCTAATTAACCTAAACTCTGGATAATAAACCTATCTCTAGCTAGAGATAATAAATTTAAGTATCAAAATAGTTCAATATGCTAGTAAGGCTCTTAACCAGAGTTCAGGTTAATTAACTTTGAGGCGTTTTGACGTAGTAAGTTACAAAGCAAGTATTATTGTTTATTAATGACTTACATGCATCCTTTGCTGCTTTTTTTGTTTTAAACGCACCAAGCTTTAACCTATAAAATATGTGCTGCTCGATGAGTACTTGCTCGGTATTTACCTCAAGCTTATTTGAGGCCGATTGAAATTGTTTTACAGCCGCTTCAAGTACCGCTTTATTTTTATATGCCCCTACTTGAACTGCAAACAGTGCATTTGTATTTACAACAGCTAAGTGATTAGTTTGCTGGGTTTGCTCTAGCTCTGGCTGCGTATTTAGTTGTTTTAATTTATCGACTGTGCGCTGTAATTCACTTTCTAGCTTTAACAGTCTTTCTAATTGAGGCTGGGTTTGTTGCCACTGCTGGGCTGACTCTTTAAGTGCTGCTAAATCATCCTTTTTAATAAGCACCGCCTGCTTTTGGGGTGTGGCAAGTGCAAGAGCACTGTTTGCTAAAGCAAAGCCTAAGAGTAATGTCGCTAAAAAATCCTTGTAGTGCAGCATAAGTTTGTTGTTGATTTGGGTAAGATTGGGCGCTATTTTAACAGTCAATTGATGCTTAGCAAGTCAGGGCTTATCGAGCTATCTGCTTTAAAGTTTAATTGGCTTGTCGGTATAATTACTTACAATGCAGTCAAGCTTATACATTTTAAATACTTCACAGTCGGCTTTGGCATTTTTAAAGTTTTTATAAGAGCCAAGCTTTAAGCGGTAAAAGGTTTTGTTATTCACTTTTGCGGTTTCTACATTGGTTAATATTTTATCTCTAAATAGTGGCGCTGCTTTGATATTCAGCTCTTGCCAGGCTTTTGTTACACCTTGCTTAGAGTCGACCGAGGCAACTTGCAATGCAAACACATGTTTTGGGGTATTAAGCTTTACCGTTTGCTTATTTTTAACGGCTTTATAGGTTTGCTGGGTACGTGGTTTATTGCGTGTTGTACGCGAAGGCGTGCGAGTATAACGGCTGCTGTAACCTTGGTTAGCACTCGATTGGGCAATGGCTTTAGAGTTTATTATATCTATATGATTTACAAGATAAGTGATTTCTTTTTCAAGCTTTAAAATACGCTCTATACCGGCACGTGCTTGCTGCCACTGCATGGCGGCGTCTTTTAATTGGGCAAGCTCTAATGCTGTAATCTGCACATAGTCGGGCGTGGTGTTAGGTATTTCATTATCAATAGCAGGTTGAGCAGTAGGCGTTATAGAGCACGCCGTGCCAAACATAAGCGTAAAAAGGCATACAATAAAGTGTTTATAGTATTTTTTTAATTTAAGCATGTACCCGTTATCCTGAAAGCAGTGCCTTCGCACTTGCATTTCAGTTAAACATTCTCACAAGAAAGCGTTTAACTTAGCAATTTAAACAATGAGCAATTTTTGCTCTAGCACGCTAACTTACCTGCATAGATAAAATTAACATGTCCCTTCCGTGAGTTTGGCTTTTAATACAAATTCAATGCCAATTAACATAAACTTTACAATATAAATTACGTTATGTGGCTTTATAACGCAAGCTTAATTAGAAACATATCTAAGCGTAGACCATTTTAATAATGTGACTACTCAATTAGTGAACATAATTTTAAAGGGCTTTTGCGTACTACTTGTACCAACTCGTTTTAATAAGTGGGCTATTTTGAGGATAGGGGTTAACGAACACACTGGGCAGATCATAAAAAAGGCGCCAAAATAGGCGCCTAGGTAAGACGTTTTAAAATTTACACTAACGATTTAATGAATGCTTTTAAATCATCGGCAAATTCGTCGCGGCGCAGCGCAAATTCTATCGTTGCTTTTAAGTAGCCTATTTTGCTACCACAATCGTGGCTACGGCCTTTCATTGCGTAGGCGTCTACTTTTTCTTGCTCCATTAGCATGGCAATTGCGTCTGTAAGTTGAATTTCGTTACCAGCCCCTTGCGGCGTTTTAGCAAGCAGTGGCCAAATTTTTTCGCTTAATACATAACGCCCTACTACCGATAGGTTTGAAGGTGCCTCATCTACTGGTGGTTTTTCTACCATGTTAATAATAGGCGAGCTTTCACCTTGGTGTAGCTCTACGTCACCTAAATCAACCACGCCAAATTTGTCTACTTCGTCCATGGGTACTGGCTCAACCATGATTTGGCTGTGCTTAGTTTGCTCAAAACGAGTGATCATTTCTGCTAGGTTATCTTTTTTAAGGTCGCTCTCTACGTCATCAACAATCACATCTGGCAAAATAACGACAAAGGGTTCGTTGCCAATAATTGGCGCGGCACAGTTAATGGCATGACCTAAGCCTTTGGCTTCACCTTGGCGTACGTGAATAATGGTCACATCTTTAGGGCAAATTGCCTGTACTTCGGCAAGTAATTGCCGCTTTACGCGTTTTTCAAGCGTGGCTTCTAGCTCAAAGCTGGTATCAAAATGGTTTTCGATAGAGTTTTTACTTGAGTGCGTTACAAGTACAATTTCTTTAACGCCTGCGGCTACCGCTTCATTTACTACGTATTGAATAAGCGGACGGTCTACCACTGGAAGCATCTCTTTAGGGATGGCTTTTGTGGCAGGTAGCATACGCGTTCCGAGGCCTGCTACTGGGATCACTGCTTTCATCTTGTTCTCCTTAATCTTATTATACTGAAAACGGATATTGGATTGGTTCGTGGCATTGATAGCCTACTACTTCAAAATCGTCTCGTGTTACCCATGTTTCTATATCTTCTAGTGACTTTATATTTGGGTTTATTTTTAATTGCGGTGAATCAAACGGCTCACGTTTTAACTGTACATCGCGCATTAACGGTAGCTGGTTTTCGTAAATGTGCGCATTAGCAATTTTATGATACGCCTTGCCTGCTTTATGGCCGGTAATTTGTGCAACCAAGGCCAGTAATACAAAACACTGAATTTGATTAAAATTAAGGCCTAGTGGCACATCGCAACTGCGCTGATACGAGGTTAAATACAGCGTGTCACCAAGCAGCGAAAACGTATGTGTGTGCATACATGGGCGCAAACAACCAAGCTCAAACTCACCAGGATTATAAAAGGTAATTATTTCACCTCTGTCATCAATGCCGTTTTTTAAGTTATTAATTACTTTAGCAAGCTGATCGAGCGTTGAGCCATCTGGGCGTTGCCAATTACGCCCTTGCACACCATAAACGCGGCCCATGTCGTCCTCGCCTTTGCGGTTAGGGTTATTTAGCCATGCGTTATTATCGTTTGCGTTTGCATCCCAGGTTTTACAACCGATATCGCGAAATTGCGCTGCGCTATCGTACCCGCGTAAGTAACCTAAAAGCTCAGCAATAGCGGCTTTATAATAGCTTTTACGCGTGGTGATCATAGGAAATTTATTATTACCTACATCGTATTCTAAGTCGGCATTAATAACAGTTAGGCAGCGCGTGCCTGTGCGTTTATTTTCTACCCATACACCTTCGTCAACGATGCGCTGACATAAATTTAAATATTGTTTCATGCTGTGTTTTACTATGCCTTTGCTGCTGTTACAGGTTGCGGTTTTTTATATGCCCAAATTAATAGCCCAAGGCCACCAATAATCATAGGCAACGAGAGTATTTGCCCCATTGAGATAAAGTCGGCAAATAGGCCAAGCTGCGCATCAGGTTGGCGGAAATATTCAATACAAAATCTAAATACGCCATACCCTAATAAAAATACACCGGCTACACTGCCTGCAGGGCGAGGCTTTTTAATAAACCATAATAAAATTAAAAACAGGACTAGCCCCTCAAAAAAGGCCTCGTATAATTGCGATGGGTGACGCGCAAGCGGCCCACCCGTTGGAAATACCATGGCCCATGGCACATCGCTTACGCGGCCCCATAATTCGCCATTTATAAAGTTACCAATACGCCCTGCTAATAAACCCACAGGTACAAGCGGCACTACAAAGTCTCCCACTGCAAACAATGATTTTTTACGGGTTTTTGCAAATAGAATAATAGCGGTAATAACCCCTAAAGTTCCGCCGTGGAACGACATTCCGCCTTGGTCGATTCTGAATAAATAAAATGGATTTTCTAAAAAGTAGCTAAACTGATAAAACAATACATAGCCAATTCTGCCACCTAAAATAACCCCAAGCATGCCGTAAAAAAGCAAATCGCTGACTTGCTCTTTAGTCCAGCCGGAGTTTGGCTTTTGAGCCTGACGATTAGCAAACCACATCGCAAATGCAAACCCAATTAAATACATTAAACCGTACCAACGTACGCTTAGCGGTCCAACAGAAAAAATGATTGGATCGATTTGAGGAAACTCAAGTGCCATAAATAAACCTTTAGCTAAAAACCATTTTAAGTGCGATGAGTACAAGCAACACCGCGAAAATTTTCTTTATTATATTAACAGGTAAATAATGAGTTGCTTTAGCCCCTAAGGGCGCCACAAACCACGATGTTATTACAATACCAAATAAGGCAGGTAAGTATACAAACCCTGCGAACCCGTGCGCTAAATCGGTTACCTGCCACCCTGCGCTTATATAACCAATAGAGCCAAATAGCGCGATAACAATGCCGCATGCTGATGCGCACCCTATCGCTTTTTTTATATTAACCGAAAAGTAATTTAGCATAGGAGCAATAAGTGCGCCGCCGCCAATACCTATTAAACCAGAAAGCGCCCCCATAAGGGCAGAAATGCTTCCTAAAATAGGCCCTTTTGGTAATGGTTTTTCTTTAATCGCTTTACTGCTTGATGCCAATACCATTCTGCCAGCAATAAACACAACACTAATCGCAAACACACTGCGTAATGCTTGTTCCGGTATTAAACTGGCGGCAAAGCCACTTATTAACGCGCCTAAGCCCACACCCGACATTACCCAAGGCGCAATTTGCCAAGGTACATTATCATTTTTATGATGAGCCATTACTGAAGAAGTAGATGTGAATAAAATAGAGGCAAGCGAAGTAGCAATAGAAATAACTAATACGTGTTCAGGTGAAGTAACATCAAACATTAGTAATAAGCTACTTAAAACAGGCACAATAATTAAACCGCCGCCTATCCCTAATAGCCCTGCTAAAAAGCCAACTACACAGCCAAGTAGCGCACAACCGGCCACGAGTAAAGCTAAGTCATACATAGTGTTCTCAAATACCTTTTCGTATGCCTATAGTAAAGGATTATAAAGTTAATAGCATCTTTAAGCACTGCATTATTTAGCGGTGTAAAACAGATCGCCTAATTGGTGTTCAATCATAAAGTTACGGGTTAAACGCAGCACCTGTTTAGCATTCGACTGCATTAGGCACTCTGCAAGTAACTGCTGCATATCGTTAATGTTTAAGCGTCTTAAAATCCACTTTACTTTAGTCAATGACGACATGTTCATACTTAAATGCCTATAGCCCATGGCAATAAGTAAAATTGCGCCCTCTGGCTCGCCGCCCAGCTCGCCACACAAGCTAAAGGGTAAGCTGTGTTTATTACATTCATTCGCCACTTTGTTTAATACCCTTAACACTCCAGGGTGGTATGGGTTAAATAACTGAGCCACCCTCGCATTTGCTCTATCTACAGCAAGTAAGTATTGCGTTAAGTCGTTACTGCCTACTGAGCAAAAATCAACTTTTTTAGCCCACTCATCGAGCATAAAAATACTTGAGGGGACTTCGAGCATAATGCCTACTTCTGGGCGCTCTAAATTTTGCTCTGGGTGTTTTTCTGCCAGTTCAAAATAAGCTTGTTCAAATAGCGCGAGCGCTTCGTCTACTTCTTCTGAGCCACTGATCATTGGTAGCATTATTTTTAAATTACCTAAGCCCATATTTGCTTTTAACATGGCTTTGAGTTGATCTAAAAACAGTTCTGGATGGTCAAGGCTTATGCGTATACCACGCCAACCTAAAAAGGGATTTTCTTCGGTGATATTAAAGTAATCTAAAACTTTGTCGCCACCAATGTCGAGCGTTCGCATAACCACTGGCGCTGGATGGTAACTTTTTAGCACTTCCCTATACCAGTTTTCTTGCTCAGCTTGCGATGGAAACTGCCCCTTTTGCATAAACCACGCTTCGGTTCGATAAAGCCCTACCCCATCGCAAATATGTGCACTGCTTTGCTCGATATTAAGCTCTAATCCCGCATTGAGCATTAAATTTATTTGCTCACCATCTAAGGTAACCGACTGCGCATTTTGCTCTGCTAAAAATCGGTTATTGAGTAATTTATCTTGGTGCTTTAACTGTGCGTATTCATCAAGTAACACCTGCGAAGGAGAAATATATAAACGCCCTGCAAAGGCATCTAATATCATTGGTTTACCATCAAATTGCAGTAAAGGTAAATCTTCAATGCCCCAAATAGCCGGGATCCCCATAGCACGGGTTAATATAGAGGCATGGCTATTGGCTGAGCCATTTACACTCACTACACCTGCTAAATGCCCGTTGGGTACTTCAGCTAGCATGGCGGGCGTTAAGGTATTTGCTATTAATATGGTATCGGGTGGATAATCTTTTACGGCATGCTCTGTGTTTACAAGGTGGTGTAATACCCTAAGCCCAATATCCTTTACATCCACGGCCCGCTCTTTAATGTAAGGGTCTTGCATGGCATTAAACTGCGAAATAAGCCGCTCAATAACTATTTTCAAGGCGCTTTTTGCACACCAGCCTTCATGTAATTGCACCTCAACATTATGGCCTAAACTTTTGGCATCAAGTAATTGTTGGTATACATCAAATACCGCAAGTGCCTCGCGCGGTATTGAGTCACTCAAGGTCATAGACAGGGTATTAAACTCTTTACGAGTGGCAGCAACGGCTTGTGTAAACAAACGTTTCTGCTCGGCGCTATCGGGGTCTTTTTTTAGTTCTATAGATTTAAAATCAAGCTTAGGGAGTACCACAAAAGCCTGCCCAATCCCTATACCTGGCGCACTCGACACCCCTTTTAGCACTGAGGTTTGATGTGATGATTCATCTTGGCGTAAAAGCTCTTTTATTTCAGCATGCGCAAGTTGCGAGGCTAGCTGCGCCGAGAGCGTAATTAAAAACGACTCTTCGTCTTGGCTAAAAACCCGCGCCATTTTTTGTTGTACAACAATAACGCCCAATACTTTTTTTTGATGCACCACAGGTACAGACAAAAAAGCATTGTAACCTTCTTCATTTACTTCGGGGGAGAGCTTAAAACGCGGGTGGGATTTTGCAAACGCAATATTAATGGGCTCTTCACGCTGAGCGACTAAACCAACCAGCCCTTCGGTAAAACCAATTCTAAACTTACCTACGGCATCGGGGTTTAGGCCTTCGGTTGCCATAAGTACAAAGTTATCTTGGCTGTAGTCGGCAAAATAAATAGAGCAGCACTGGGTTTTCATGGCATCTTTAACCATTTTCACAAAGCACACTAAAGCACTGTCTAAATTCGCTTGTTGCGAAACAGACTCAGCAATCGTTCTCAGTGTTGCCAGCATGACCTGCTCCTTATTTTATAATTATTTACTACCTTTTATGTCGCCATTGCTCTTTATGATGCTCTCTTTTATTAAATGGCATTGCGAACGGGGCAAACTCCTTCATAACACGTCTGTATACATCGCGTTTAAACGACACTACTTGCCTTACTGGGTACCAATAACTCACCCAACGCCAATCATCAAACTCAGGATGATGAGTTTTTAATAAGTTTACATCTTCATCTTTACAACGCAGTTTTAATAAAAACCATTTTTGTTTTTGCCCAATACACACCGGACTGGAGTCGCGGCGAATTAATCGTTTGGGTAACTTATAGCGTAACCAATGTTTTGAGCTTGCAACTATTTCTACATCTTCTGGTCGCAAGCCTACTTCTTCGTGTAATTCACGGTACATGGTTTGCTCGGGGGTTTCGCCGTCATCAACACCACCTTGGGGAAATTGCCAAGAATGTTGACCGTAACGTCTAGCCCAAAAAACCTGCCCTTGATTATTGCAAATTACAATTCCGACATTGGCACGAAAACCTTCGGCATCAATCACCTTAGTGCCTCATTTGTAAGTCGATTTTTAATGATTGTTCCACATTAGCCGCAATTCGGCAAACACTATTATCCCCAACTAATAGTCAGTTTATTATTTGCACTGTGCATAACGAGTTAATGCTAAATTTTCATAAAGTAGATTTAGGGATAAAATAACCCTTAATTAACGCAACTTTTAGTAAAAAAAGTAAAGCTATGCCTTGATTATTAGATTTAGCACTATTTACTCACAGCTTGTGTATAACTTTTTATAAACAAGGCTATTTTGCAAACAAGTCCACAATATAAGATCTAATAAGTCGCTTTCTCCACAGATTCTGTGGATAAACATGTTTATATAGTTGTATTTATCCCATAAAGATTATTTAAGCTTAATTAAAACTGAACTAATAAATAAAAAATATCAAATAGCGTCAGTTACTTAGAGTTAAACAGACACTTTTAGAAGTGAGTAAAATTAAGCCACCTATAGTGCGTATAAAATTCAACCAAAAGCAAAGATATCCACCTTTGTGGTGTTTTGCTATCATGGCGCTGTTAATTATTCAACACAAATGAGTAGCATGCGACCAACAAAACCCCATTCAATTAATGACTTAATGCAACGCGTAAATGCTATTGCCGGATTAACATTAGGCCAACTTGCCTCTCAATACAGCTTTAAAACCCCTGACGATCTACTACGCGAAAAAGGCTGGACCGGACAGCTTATTGAATTCGTATTAGGTGCGACTGCAGGCTCAAAACCCCTCCCCGACTTTGAAGATTTAGGCATTGAATTAAAAACACTGCCAATTTCGTACAAAGGAAAACCTTTAGAAACCACTTTTGTGTCGGTTACCCCCCTTATAAACGTAACTGGCATGACGTGGCATACAAGTACAGTGCGCAAAAAACTCAATCATGTTTTATGGCTACCTATATTAAGTGAGCGCGATATTGCCCCTTTTGATAGAACCATAGGCAGTGGATTTTTGTGGCAACCAACACCTGAGCAAGATGCGCTGTTACAACGAGACTGGGAAGAACAAATGGAGTTGATTGCACTTGGGCGAGTGGATGAAATATCCGGCCATTTAGGGGACGCCATTCAAATAAGACCAAAAGCAGCAAACAGCAAAGTGGTTACCGATGCAATAGGTCCAAATGGTCAAATTATAAAGACCTTACCCCGTGGCTTTTATTTAAAAACCAGCTTTACAGGTGAGATTTTAAAGCAGCAGTTTCAGCTTTAAGAACGTTTATAAGCTAAGCTCACTACTTTTTATGTACCACTAACGCAATAGTACAGGGTTAATAAGCTTAGCTGGCATAAAAAATCCCCGCCTGAGCGAGGATTTTATAATCTTAAATTAAAGAGCAGTAATTACTGGCCTTTAACTTCTTTTAAACCGTTGTAAGGTGCTTTAGAACCTAGCGCTTCTTCAATGCGAAGAAGTTGGTTGTACTTAGCTACACGGTCAGAACGGCTCAATGAACCTGTTTTAATTTGGCCTGCAGCAGTGCCTACCGCTAAATCAGCAATAGTTGCATCTTCTGTTTCGCCAGAACGGTGTGAAATAACAACTGTAAAGCCTGCATCTTTAGCCATTTTGATTGCTGCTAACGTTTCAGTTAGTGAACCAATTTGGTTAAATTTAATTAGGATTGAATTAGCAATACCGTTATCAATACCGCGTTTTAAAATCTTAGTGTTAGTTACGAATAAATCATCGCCTACTAGCTGAATTTTATCACCAAGTAGTTTAGTTTGGTGTGCAAAACCGTCCCAATCAGACTCGTCTAAACCATCTTCAATAGACACGATTGGGTACTGTTCAGTTAGCTCTTTTAAGAAGTAGTTAAACTCTTCAGAAGTGAATTTTTTACCTTCACCTTTAAGGTCGTAAATATTTGCTTCTTTGTCATAAAACTCAGACGCAGCACAGTCCATAGCAAGCGTAATATCTTTACCTAACTCGTAACCTGCGTTTGCTACAGCTGTTTTAATTGCAGCAAGTGCCGCTTCGTTTGATGCAAGGTTTGGTGCAAAACCACCTTCGTCACCTACAGCAGTAGAGTGACCGTCTGCTTTTAGTACTTTAGCTAGGCTGTGGAATACTTCAGCGCCCATACGTAGGCCTTCGCGGAAGTTTGCCGCGCCAACAGGCTGGATCATAAATTCTTGAATATCTACAGAGTTATCTGCGTGCTCACCACCGTTGATGATGTTCATCATAGGTAACGGCATTGAGTAAACACCTGGTGTACCGTTTAAGTCTGCGATGTGCTCGTAAAGCTCAACGTTTTTAGATTGAGCAGCTGCTTTTGCAGTCGCTAGTGATACTGCTAAGATAGCATTTGCACCTAGTTTTTCTTTGTTTTCGGTGCCATCTAAATCAAGCATTACTTTGTCTACAGCGCTTTGCTCTAAAGCATTTTGGCCTTTAAGTGCATCCGCAATTTCGTTATTAATAAAACCAACTGCATTTAATACACCTTTACCTAAGTAACGGGCTTTGTCACCATCACGAAGCTCTAGTGCTTCGCGAGTACCTGTTGATGCACCTGAAGGAGCAGCAGCACGGCCGCAAGAACCATCCGCTAAATATACATCAGCTTCAACAGTCGGGTTACCACGCGAGTCCATAATTTCGCGACCAATTACTTTTACGATTTCTGACATCTTGATTCCTCTATATTCCCAAAATAGTGAGTTCAGCTAACTTTACTACGTTTTATATATTTTAGTCAGCCCTTTAGACAAAAAAGCCGTGCAATAAGCACGGCTGTTTTTAATTACGAAGACGCTTTTTGATGAGTGTGCGCAGCTGCTACAAACCCTTCAAATAACGGGTGGCCATCACGCGGCGTTGATGTAAATTCCGGGTGGAATTGCGCGGCGATAAACCATGGGTGATCTTTATTTTCGATGATCTCTACTAGTTTTTTATCTTCTGATAAACCGGTAAAGCTCAAGCCTGCTTGCTCTAGTTGCTCTACAAAATTGTTGTTTACTTCGTAGCGATGACGATGACGCTCAACAATTTCTGTACTGCCGTACACTTCGTGCACCTTAGAGCCTGGCGTTAAATGACATTTTTGTGCGCCTAAACGCATTGTGCCACCTAAATCAGATTTTTCATCACGTATTTCAATGTTGCCCTCAGCATCTAGCCACTCTGTAATTAAGCCCACTACAGGTGCTTGCGAGTCGCTATTAAACTCAGTTGAGTTCGCATCGGTTAAACCAGCAACATTACGTGCATATTCAATAAGCGCAACTTGCATACCTAAACAAATGCCTAGGTAAGGTATTTTGTTTTCGCGTGCATATTTAGCCGCTAAAATTTTACCTTCAACACCACGCCCGCCAAAGCCGCCAGGTACTAAGATAGCATCTAGGTGAGAAAGCAATTCTACCCCTTTGCTTTCTAAGTCTTGCGAGTCTACGTATTCAATATTAATTGTTAAACGATTTTTAAGACCTGCATGTTTTAGCGCTTCGTTAACTGATTTGTATGCATCTGGTAGTTCAATGTACTTACCAACCATACCTATTGTTACTTCACCAGTTGGGTTCGACTCTTGATAAAGCACTTGCTCCCATTCAGATAAATCAGCCTCTGGTGCATCAAGGTGGAAACGACGACACACAAAGTTATCTAGCTCTTGTGATTTTAATAACGCAGGGATTTTGTAAATGCTTTCTACGTCAGGCAGTGAAATAACGGCTTTTTCTTCAACATTTGTGAACAATGCTATTTTTGCACGCTCATTGTTAGGCAGTTTACGGTCCGAGCGACAAACAAGGATATCTGGTTGAATACCTACAGAGCGTAATTCTTTAACAGAATGCTGTGTTGGTTTTGTTTTAACTTCGCCCGCAGGGCCTAAAAACGGTACTAGCGTTAGGTGAATAAATAGCGCGCGTTCACGGCCAATTTCTGTTCCTAACTGACGAATTGCTTCAATAAATGGTTGTGACTCAATATCACCTACTGTGCCACCAATTTCTACAATCGCAATATCATGACCTTCAGCACCGTCATATACACGTTGCTTAATATCATTAGTGATGTGTGGAATAACCTGAATGGTCGCACCTAAGTATTCACCACGGCGTTCACGACGTAACACATCTTCGTAAACTCGCCCTTGTGTGAAGTTGTTGCGACTGGTCATTTTGGTGCGAATAAAACGCTCGTAGTGACCTAAGTCAAGATCAGTCTCGGCGCCGTCTTCAGTAACGTATACTTCACCGTGCTGAATTGGGCTCATTGTGCCTGGGTCAACGTTGATGTAAGGATCCAGCTTTAAAATGGTAACATCTAAACCGCGGGCCTCTAAAATAGCTGCCAATGACGCTGCTGCAATACCTTTACCCAACGAAGAAACCACCCCGCCAGTAACGAAGATAAATTTTGTACTCATGCGAACCCTAGAATATCAGGAATTAAAAGGAATATAACACCCGAGAAAGAGACTCTGGGTATATCATCAAGACGGGGCGCAATTGTACCAAAGCAACGTTAAGCAATCCAGTTAAAAATAGTGTTACATGCACAAAAAATGTTCGTTGATTAACATCATTTCGCTTTTTTAATGGCGTCCCATGCCAGCTCCATTTCATCAAGCGTGGCACTTTCTAAACTTTTACCTTGTGCTATCAGGTAGCCTTGTACTTTTTCAAAACGCGCTGAAAACTTAGCGTTTGCTTGTCTAAGAAGTTGTTCTGGGTCACGCTTAACATGGCGAGCAACATTAACTGTAGCAAATAACAAATCGCCTATTTCTTCTGCTGTATGATCTGATAAAGGGTCACACTCTAGGGCCTCTTTTACTTCAAGTACTTCTTCACTTACTTTATCAAGTGCCCCATGGTAGCTTGGCCAATCAAAACCAAGTGCGGCAACCCGTTGCTGAATTTTTTTAGCTTTGGCTAAGCTTGGCATATTTGTGGGTATATCTTGCCAAAGTGAGTCTTTGCTTGGCTGTACTTTAGCTGCGCGTTCTTGTGCTTTAATTGCTTGCCATTGCGTTGCTAATTGCTCGTCGGTTAACGCCTGTTTACGGTTAAAAACATGAGGATGGCGTCGAGTAAGTTTGTTATTTAGCTGCTCTACAACATCGTTAAAATCAAACAGACTTTGCTCATTGGCAAGCTGGGCATAAAACACAATTTGAAACAATAAATCGCCTAGTTCATTTTTAAGCTCGCTTAAATTACCTGACTCAATACAATCAGCGACTTCATAGGCTTCTTCTAGGGTATGCGGGACTATCGACTTAAAGTCCTGTTTTAAATCCCAAGGGCAACCGCCCTCAGGATTGCGCAGTGCTTGCATTATCTCTAGCAGTTGCTCTAGTGCAGCACTGTTTGCCATTTTATTGGTTTCGCTTGGCACTGTGCACACCTTCAATTTGATGTAGTTTTGACAAAACCCGGTTTGTGCCCGATAGGTCATGTACCTCTATTTGCATAGTAAAAACAGCGAGCTGGTCGGCCCCAACAGTGTTAACGTTCATGTTGATCACATTTACTTTTTCATTAGCCAGTACAGAGCTAATATCACGAATTAACCCTGAGCGATCACTTGCTTCAATTTTTATACTCAGTGCATAGGAGCCGTTTATTTCATCTGACCAACTTACTGATATAACACGCTCAGGATGCTGCTCTTTTAAGTTGGTAAATGCATCACAATCTTCGCGGTGTACTCCAATACCGCGGCCTTGTGTAATATAACCAATGATTTTATCGCCAGGTACTGGACGACAACACTTAGCTACGTGGCTCATTAAGCTGCCTACACCATCCACCACTATTCCGTTTTTATCGCCGGTTACTTTACTGGGCGCTTTAAAACGAATAACAGGCTCTTCTTCGGTACGGTCGCTTACAAAATTAAGCATTTGATTTAAGCGTACATCGCCTGCGCCTATGGCAACCATCAAGTCATCAAGCTCTTTAAAATTAAAGCGCTTAATAGCTGGGTCTAAATCTTTGTACGTTAAATCTAGCTTTTGCAGTTCGTTATCAAGAATCTCTTTACCGGCACTTAAATTTTTATCGCGGTCGAGCTGCTTAAACCAATGATGGATTTTAGCCCGCGCACGCGATGATTTAATATAGCCAAGTGATGGATTTAGCCAATCGCGGCTTGGATTGGGCTGCTTTTGTGTAAGTATTTCGACCTGATCGCCTGTAGATAGCTGATGCGTAAACGGCACTATTTTGCCAAATACTTTCGCCCCTATACAGCGGTGGCCTACATTTGAGTGAATGTAGTAAGCAAAATCAAGCGGTGTCGCGCCAACCGGTAAATCAATAATGTCGCCACTTGGGGTAAATATATAAACGCGGTCTTCTACAACTTGGTTTTTAAGCTCTTCAGCTAAATCACCGCCATCGACCACTTCTTCTTGCCATTGCAGTAATTTACGCAACCAGCTAATTTTTTGTTCATAGCCGGAGCCACGTCCAGGTAACGCGCCTTCTTTATACATCCAGTGCGCGGCAACGCCTAGCTCTGCATCTTGGTGCATTTCGCTGGTACGTATTTGAATTTCAACTGTTTTACCTTCAGGACCAAATACCACAGTATGAATAGATTGATAACCATTTTGCTTTGGCGTTGCGACGTAATCATCAAACTCTTTATTAAGATGACGCCAATTAGTATGCACAATGCCTAGCGCGCCATAACAATCTTGCAGGCGTTCAACAACAATACGCATTGCTCTAATATCAAACAGCTGATCAAACTCATAGTTTTTTTGCTGCATTTTTTTGTAAATACTGTAAATGTGCTTAGGGCGGCCATACACTTGCGCTTCTATACCGGCTTCGCTTAAGCGCGCTTTTACTTGCTCAACCATATCTTCCATGTAGGCTTCACGGGCAAGGCGCTTATCATCCAGTTGTTTGGCAATGCTTTTATAAGTATCAGGGTGTAAATATCTAAACGATAAATCTTCAAGTTCCCACTTGAGCTGACCGATACCTAGCCTGTTTGCTAAGGGCGCAAAAATATCTACGGTTTCTTTAGCTGCAATAACCCGCTCTTCTTCATCGCTATTTTTTACGTTGCGCAAATGGCACACTTGTTCGGCTAGTTTAATTACAACAGCGCGAACATCTTCAACCATGGTCAGTAACATTTTACGAATGTTATCTACCTGCATGGTGCCTTTACCTTGGTGCGATAACGTACTAATAGCCGCCATTTGTGCAACTCCGGTTAAAAGCATAGCTACATTTTTGCCAAGTTGTGCTTCTACGGTTTCAAGGTCGACTAAATCATTTAAGTAATAATGCGTTAAATACGCGGTTGCGAGTGATTCTGCATCTAAATTTAGCTCAGCTAAAATCTCAACCATTTCGATAGCCGTGTTTTGCCGTGCTTGGTTGTCACATGTAACACACAATGCTTGCGCTTTGTTTAGTAGCGTTACTTTGTCTTGTGATAACGCTAACTGTTTTAGGCTAGTAGCAAAGTCACCTGTGTCGTCCTGCTGATGTGATTGACGTGTAGCGACCATAAAACGCTTTACCTCCGTTGAAATAACGCCATTGTTTCTATGTGTCCTGTATGCGGAAACATATTCATTAGCCCAATTTTAGTAAGTTCAAAGCCTGCTTGCGAAATAATTGCACTGTCACGGGCTAAAGTAACAGGATCACAAGAGACGTATAAAATGGTTTTAAACTGCTTCAAAGGGAGTTGCTTTAAAACAGCCATAGCACCGGTACGAGAAGGGTCTAATACTAATACCTCTAGCGACTTATTAAACCATTGCGCTGTTTCAATTTTTTGCGTTAAATCAAAACAATGAAAATGTGCATTAGTAATAGAGTTAGTGTGCGCATTTTGCGTCGCCATTGCAACCGCCGATGCAACCCCTTCTACGCCAATAACCGATTTAGCGTACTGAGCAAGCACTAATGAAAAGTTACCAATACCACAAAATAAATCTAATACCTGTTCGTTTTTTTGCAAGTTAAGCCAATTTACCGACTGCGCAAGCATGGCCTGGTTAACTTCATCGTTAACTTGAATAAAATTACCAAGGCCAAATTCAAATTTTAAATTAAATTTATCTAAAAAATAATAAGGCGTTGGTAAATGAGCCTGCTCTATCACATCGCTGCTATCTTGCCATGTAATTAACCACTTTTGAGCATTTGCTGCGGTTTGAATGTAACTTTTCGCCTCATCGTTTATTGCTTTGGTGTGGCGAATAACAATATAGTTCCCTGCTTCGTTTTGGCATAACTGTAAATGGCTGATACTGTGAAGCGCTTTATGTTGATTAATAAGTGTTTCAAAAATACTAAATACATCGCTAAATGCCTCACTGAGCACATCACATTTTTCAATACTAATCACATTTTTAGAGCCGGACGCTCGATACCCCACTCGCATTTTTTTAGCGGCTTTATCATACATAACGGCTATACGAGCACTGCGTCTGTAATGAATAGGCTTACTTAAAAGGGGGGGCTGCCAATTTAAGTCGCTTAACTTGGCAAACTTTTTAAATAATTGCGTAACGGCATTTTGCTTATCTAATACTTGCTGATTAATCTCTTGGTGCTGTAACTGACACCCACCACATTGGTTATAATGCTGACAAAATGGCGCTTTGCGTGCATCGCTTGGCTTAATAACTTTAATTAACTTTGCGCTGCTGTATTTGGCTTTATCTTCGATTAATCGTGCCGTTACCTGCTCATTTATTAAAGCACCGCTCACAAAGCACACTTTATTATTGTGTTTGGCAACGCCACGCCCTTGATGATCCATGGCTGTAATATTCAATGTGAGAGTTTGCTGTTTAAGTGGTTTTTTCTTTGCTTTAAAAATTTGCGCCATGCGCCATTACCTTTAATTTTGTATTACGTATAAGCAAATCAGATGCTTTGAGAATAGCTAATGAACCGTATATACTCGATGCATACTAATAATGATAATAACGCTTCCATTATGACCAAATTAGGCTTACGTGATTCTGTTTTAACTTTGACCTTGATCCCTACGGTAATCATTGGTTTGTTACTTGGCGGCTATTTTACAATAAATCGTTACATTGAGCTTGATGAAATTTTATTTCAACAAGGAAGTGCAATATCAGAGCCCTTAGCCATAGCACTGGAGCAGCCTTTACTTGAAAAAAACAAAAAGCTGTTAAATCGTTTAATTAGTTACACACATAACAAGCACTCGCCAGCCATTAAATCGATTGCTATTTTTGATACCAACAACCAGCTTGTAATGACTAGTAACTATCATCGCTCGTTTGAGAAGCTCACGAAAAAAGAGCAGCTTGAAAACCTACACACAACAAAAATTCATAAATCAGAAGAGCTAATTACCTTTTATACCCCTATTTTTAATCACTCTACCCCAGTGTCAACATGGGAAATAAACGACTTTCATACCCCTTTGGGTACTGTTATTTTGCAGCTTAATAAAGACCAAGCAATTATAGGGCAGCAACGTGCTGTGTTGATCAGTGGCATTGTGATTCTGTTTTCTCTCATATTAGCCTCTATTTTAGCCTTTAGGCTGAGTCGCATGTTTATGACTCCGCTTAATAAGTTAGTACTTGCTACTGACAAGCTCGTTGAAGGGAAAAGAGATACAGGTTTAAACGAGGTGATGATAGGTGAGTTTGAACTGCTTCGTGAAGGGCTCAATACCATTGCACACTCTATGGTTATGCAAAAAGATGAAATGCAAAAAAATATTGACCAAGCGACCAGTGATTACCGCGAAACTTTAGAACAATACGAAACCTCTAATATTCAGTTAACCATGGCCAAAAAAGAGGCGCAGGATGCTAACCGCGTTAAATCTGACTTTTTGGCTAAAATGAGTCATGAGCTGCGCACCCCGCTCAATGGCGTTATTGGTTTTACACGCCAGTTATATAAAACGCCTTTAAATAAACATCAAAAAGACTACCTCGATACCATAGAGCTCTCTGCAAATAGCTTATTAACAATTATTAGTGACATTTTAGATTTTTCTAAACTTGAAGCGGGGGCCATGGAGCTTGAATCAATCCAATTTCAACTTCGTGATAGCGTCAACGAAGTCATGACGCTATTGGCTCCTTCGGCACATGAAAAACAGCTCGAATTATCTATTTATATAAACCCTCAAGTGCCTGAAGATTTAACCGGCGACCCAACCCGCTTTAAACAAGTGCTGATTAATCTATTAAGCAATGCGATCAAATTTACCGAAAAAGGGTCTATTAAAGTTGATATAAGCTACCGTTTATTAGATGAAGATCGCGCTTCTATTTTAGTCTCTGTCACCGATACTGGTGTGGGTATCCCAATGGATAAGCAAGATGCGCTATTTACCGCATTTGGACAAGCAGACTCCTCCATTACCCGTAAATTTGGCGGCACGGGTTTAGGTTTAATCATTACTAAACATATTGTTGAGGCTATGAATGGCCGGATTACACTCAACTCGGCGCCTGGAAGCGGCACCTGCTTTACCTTTAATGGCGTGTTTAGATTACCAGATCATACCTTTAGTAATGATTTACCGTCTAAATCGCTCATAGGTAAACGTGTACTCTATTTAGAACCACATGAACATACACACCATTCTGTGCTTTCTATTTTAAATGAGTGGGAAGCGGTCGTCACAGCGTGCTTTAACGAAGCCGCGTTTTTAGATGCCATCAAACATAAAATGTTTAAATACGATATTTGTATTATCGGTGATATGGCATCGGTGGATGATATGCAGCGCCTCAAAGGCTATATAAATATGGTTCGCGAGTCGTGTGATTATCTATACCTAATGCTTAACACAGTATCACATAATATGCGCGAAGCATTTATAGGTAGCGGCGCAGACGCGTGTTTAAGTAAACCACTGAATCACCGTAAATTGTGTGAAGTACTGGCCGCCCCCTATCGACTGGATCACCCAACTTTAAATATTGAACCAAGTGAGCAAACATTATTGCCATTAAAAGTACTGGTGGTAGATGACAACGATGCAAACTTAAAACTTATTTGCACCTTGTTAAAAGAACAGGTTGAGTTTATAGACACCGCTTACAATGGTTCGCAAGCCTACAGCTTAAGTAAAAGCCATAAGTACGATGTTATTTTTATGGATATACAAATGCCTATTATGGATGGCATTACGGCATGTAAACTGATCAAAGAGTCTTCTTTAAATGAAGACACACCTATTATTGCCGTAACTGCACATGCGCTACACAGCGAGAAAGAGCAGCTATTAAAAGATGGCTTTAAAGGCTATTTAACTAAGCCTATTGATGAAGATATGCTGAGCCAAATTATTTGCGATCATAGCCCGCAGTCGCCTGTCAGCCGCGATAAAGTTAAAAATGTAGTTCCACAAAGTCCGGCTCCATTTAAAAGCAACTGTTTAGATTGGCCACTTGCGCTACAACGTGCCGGTGGTAAAGGCGAGCTGGCATTAGAGATGCTCAATATGCTTTTAAAGAGTGTGCCTGAGACCATCTCACAGCTAAATGAAGCAACTGAGCAAGATGATTGCCAAGCTGTATTAAGTATTGTGCACAAGTTTCACGGCGCATGTTGCTATACTGGTGTACCTAAGCTCAAATCGCTGGCAGAAACGATAGAAACCTCACTGAAAAGTGACTGTGTACTTGAGAATGTTGAGCCCGAGTTATTTGAGCTACAAGATGAACTGGAAAACTTAATGGCAGATGCGCGTATGCCTGAGCATCAACGCTAAAATTATCCAATAAGCAAGCGCAGTAAACTGCGCTTTCAACAGGGCTTAATACTATTTCTATTAAATGGAGCCACCATAGGGCTAAATTTATAACCTTGCTTCAAGCATTAGGCGTTTCATATCGCGTACTGCTTTTTCAAGACCATCGATCGCTGCGCGCGCAATAATAGCGTGGCCAATATTAAGCTCGTAAATTTCTGGCATTGCCGCAATAGGTTTTACGTTATGATAATGAAGACCGTGGCCTGCATTAACGATTAAGCCTAAGCTCGCTGCGTATTTAACCCCTTCGCGAATGTGCTCAAGCTCTTTATGTAAATCTTCATCATTTGTCGCATCTGCATAGGCACCAGTATGAATTTCTACATAAGGTGCGCCACACGCTTTTGCTGCATCTAATTGTGCTTTATCGGCATCAATAAATAACGACACTTTTATACCTGCATCGCTCAGTGTTTTGGTCGCTGCTTTGATTTTATCTATGTTACCCGCCACATCTAAACCGCCTTCGGTGGTGAGCTCTTCACGCTTTTCAGGCACTAAACACACGTACTCAGGTTTAACTTCGAGGGCAATGTTAATCATTTCATCGGTCACCGCCGTTTCTAGGTTCATACGTGTTTGAATGGTTTTAGCCATCACATATACATCACGGTCTTGAATATGGCGGCGGTCTTCACGCAAATGAATCGTTATACCGTCAGCACCCGCATGCTCTGCTACACTCGCCGCGTGAGCTGGGTCTGGGTATGATGTACCACGTGCTTGGCGAAGCGTTGCAATATGATCAACGTTTACGCCTAAAAGAATGTCTTTCATTTGATTACCTATAAAATGTGTTTATTGAGAGGCCATAAATAATTCACGGCTTTTTAATGGTTTATTACCCAGTAAAGGCTTTAATAAATAACGGCTTAACTGCTTTGCCATATAAAGTACATCACGTTGGCTAAAATCATGATTAGCAATCGCTTTGAGCTGCGCGCCGCTAAATCCCGAGCGCGTATCTTGCTGTGCTAAAAAACCTACCTCAGGAAAATAGCTATACGTTTGCTTTTCGTCAATTGGCTCACCACTGGCATCAAAGCTAAAGTCGACACCGTAGCCTAATAACTCTAACAATTGAAATTCGTATGAGCGCAGCACCGACTGTAAATCAACATCGCTATTTAAGTTCTCTAGGTGAGTTTTGTAAAGCTCGAACACGTTTTCAAGTGGCTCGTTTACCGGCACAATGCGGTTAGTCAGCTCATTCAAATAAAAGCCACAATAAAGCTTATCCTTGGTTAAATATAAAGGATTGCCATGTAGCTCAAATTTATTAATGTATTTTAGATCGTACTTGCCACTGTAATGAACAAGCAGCGCCTGAAAAGGCTGTAGTTGTGCTTTGTGTTTAGTGGCCTGGCGGCCACTCACTCTGGCTAGCATTCTGAGCTGGCCAACACCTTCTACCAGCATATCGAGCATTACTTGGGAGTCACTATAAGGACGCCGATGTAATAGGTACGCTGTGTAGAAGTCGCTATCCATATTGAAATATTAAATGCGGTTAATCTTCGCCATAGCCTAAGCTTCTTAGGGCCCGTTCATCATCTGCCCAACCCGATTTAACTTTAACCCATAGCTCTAAAAACACTTTATTATCGAGCATTTCCTCAAGGTCTTTACGGGCCTCTCGGCCTATGACCTTAAGCTTTTCACCTTTGTTACCTATTACCATGCGTTTTTGGGTTTCACGCTCAACAAGTATTAACCCGTTAATGTGCCAAACACCGTTTTCTTGCCATTTAAACTGCTCAATTTCTACCGTAACAGAATAAGGGAGCTCTTCGCCCATAAAGCGCATTAGCTTTTCACGAATCACCTCTGCCGCCATAAAACGCATCGAGCGGTCAGTGACATAGTCATCAGGGAAATAAAACTCACACGGCGGTAGGCGCTTAGTCACTTCGGCTTTAATTAAATCAACATTTTTACCTTGTGTTGCCGATACCGGCATAATACCCACAAAATCAAACTTATCGCCAAGCATTTTCATATGCGGTAAGACTAAATCACGGTCTTTTACTTGATCTATTTTATTGATCACAAGTAAAACGGGCTTACCACTTTGCGACACCTTGTTTAGCACCATTTCGTCATCGGCATTCCAGTGAGTACCCTCAACAACAAAAATAATTAGCTCTACATCACCTATTGAGCTCGACGCAGCGCGGTTCATTAACCGATTAATTGCACGCTTTTCTTCAACATGCAAACCAGGCGTATCAACATACACAGCTTGATACTGGCCTTCGGTATGGATCCCCATAATGCGATGACGGGTTGTTTGTGGTTTACGCGAGGTAATACTTACCTTTTGCTCAATAATTTCATTCAGTAGTGTTGATTTGCCTACATTAGGTCGGCCAACAATAGCAACCATGCCACAAAACGTATCGATATCGCCTTCATGAGGCTGTATTAAGGTATCAAGATTCATTTTTAAGTATCTTCAATGCTTTTTCGGCAGCTTTCTGCTCGGCTTTACGGCGTGAGCTGCCAACAGAAATAATGCTATCCATACCTTCAACTATACATTCAACCGTGAACGTTTGATTGTGCGCTTGCCCTTTGGTATCTACGACGGTGTAGCCCGGTAAAGATAATTTACGGGCTTGTAGGTGCTCTTGCAGCAAGGTCTTAGGATCTTTTTGATTAAGCCCTGGTGAAATAGCATCAAGTCGAGTTTCGTACCACGCTAAAATTAACTCGCCACAGCGCTCGATGTTAGAGTCTAAGAATACAGCGCCAATAATGGCTTCAACCGCATCTGCTAAAGTTGACTCACGGCGAAAACCGCCGCTTTTAAGCTCACCCGGCCCTAAGCGCAAATAATCGCCTAAACCAAACTCTAATCCAAATTCAGCAAGCGTTTGCCCACGAACAAGTGTAGAGCGCATTCGACTTAGATCGCCTTCGCGAGCCTTAGGGAACTTTTTGTATAAAGCATTGGCAATAACAAAGCTCAAAATAGAATCGCCTAAAAACTCTAAGCGTTCGTTGTGTTGCCCTTTATGACTGCGGTGTGTCATTGCCTGCTCAAGTAAACCTTGATCAGCAAACTCGTAGCCAATTCGTTTATATAATTCTGTTACATTTTTTTTCATTGTTACTGAATATTACCTAGGCGTTCAAAGCGAACACCAGTTGGAACCCATCCTGGTAAAACATCATCTGGGCCATTCTCAAATTCAAAACTCATCCATATAAAGACAGCTTTACCCACCAAGTTTTCTTTTGGTACAAAGCCCCAAAAGCGACTATCTTGGCTGTTGTCGCGGTTATCACCCATCATAAAATAATGACCATCTGGCACAACCCATTCATCTGAAGGTGTACCTGGTTGCTGATAGTAACGCCCTTTTCGTTCAGGAGCGCGTGGGTTGATTAAAATATCGTGCTTAAGTGTTGTTAAATCTTCATTAACACGAGCAAGCGACATTTGGCCTTGTTTAAACTCATTATCATTAATGAGTTTAAAATCAATTTTATTAAACTCATTACAAAGCAGCTCACCCTGTTGAGTTTCACCCTCTTTGCAATTAGGTTGAATATATAAGCGTTTATCACGATAAACAATTTTATCGCCTGGTAAACCAATTGCACGTTTAATATAGTCTACTCGCTCATCTAGCGGGTATTTAAAAACAACAATATCACCGCGTTCTGGTTCGCTTACATCAACAAGCTGGCTGCGCCATACTGGGTCTTTAATTCCATACGAGTACTTTTGTACTAAAATAAAATCGCCCACAAGCAAAGTTGGCATCATTGAGCCTGATGGTATTTGAAAAGGCTCAAATATAAACGACCTAAAAATAGTAATCGCCGCAATCATAGGAAAAATCGATTTTGCCGTTTCTGTAATTGCTGGCTCTGGCGCAATTAATGCCGCGGTTTCTTCATCAAGCTGGCCACCGGCAGATGTTTGCGCAAGTGCTAAGCGCTCTTGCCTTTTTGGTGCATACATTAGGTGGTCAATTAACCATATTAAACCTGAGCCTAACGTTAATAACACCAATAAAACTGAGAAATAACCAGCCATCTATAATCCTTTGATTTATTTGCCAACTTTCAAAATAGCTAAAAACGCTTCTTGCGGTACTTCTACATTACCTAATTGCTTCATTCGTTTTTTACCATCTTTTTGCTTTTGCAGTAGCTTTTTCTTACGACTCACATCACCACCGTAACACTTAGCGATTACGTTTTTACGTAATTGCTTAACTGTTGTACGAGCAATAACATGTTGTCCTATTGCGGCTTGAATCGCAATATCAAACATTTGGCGCGGAATAAGCTCTTTTAGCGCGTCAGCTAGTTGGCGGCCACGCGATTGTGCACTATCTCTGTGTACAATAATAGCCAATGCATCAACGCGTTCACCATTAATAAGTATATCAACACGAACCATGTCTGATGTTTGAAAATGCTTAAAATTGTAATCTAGTGATGCAAAACCACGGCTGGTTGACTTTAACTTATCAAAAAAGTCCATGACCACTTCAGCCATTGGTAACTCGTACGTTACAGCGACTTGTTTACCATGGTAACTCATTTTAGTTTGAACGCCGCGTTTTTCTATACACAACGTAATTACGCTCCCCAAATACTCTTGTGGCACAAGAATATTGGCTTCAACTACAGGTTCACGTATTTCTACTATATCGTTAACCGGTGGTAAGTCTGATGGGTTATCTATTTGCTGAGTACCCTCTTTCGTTACAACCTCATAGATTACAGTAGGCGCGGTGGTAATTAAATCAATATCGTATTCACGCTCTAAACGTTCTTGAATAATTTCCATGTGTAGCATGCCTAAAAAGCCACAACGGAAACCAAAACCAAGAGCAGTTGAATTCTCTGGTTCAAAAAATAACGATGCATCATTTAAGCTTAATTTATTAAGTGCATCGCGGAACGATTCATAATCATCAGAGGCAATAGGAAACATACCGGCATAAACCTGAGGCTTAATTTTTTGAAAGCCTGGTAAACGCTCTGGCGCAGCATTTTTTTGATGCGTGATGGTATCACCCACTGGGGCACCATGTATTTCTTTAATGCCCGCAATTACAAAACCAACTTCGCCAGTACGTAAAATTCCGGTATTGGTTTGTTTAGGAGTAAAAATACCCACGTGATCAGCAATGTGCACTTGCTCGTTCGACATTATTTTTATTTTGTCGCCAGCGCGAAGCTCACCATGTTTTATACGCACAAGTGATACAACGCCTTGGTATGGGTCAAACCACGAGTCAATAATCAGCGCTTGTAAAGGCTCATCTTTGTCACCCTCTGGTGGTGGGATATCCTTAACAATCATCTCAAGTACTTCGGCAATACCTACACCTGTTTTAGCACTACACTGCACTGCGTCTAAAGCATCAATACCAATAATATCTTCAATTTCCTCTGCAACACGTAGAGGATCGGCCTGAGGTAAGTCTATTTTATTTAAAACAGGAATTACTTCTAAGTCCATTTCTATTGCGGTGTAACAGTTTGCAAGGGTTTGTGCCTCAACGCCTTGCCCGGCATCTACAACTAAGAGTGCCCCTTCACACGCAGCTAAAGAGCGAGACACTTCGTATGTAAAATCAACGTGTCCTGGAGTGTCGATAAAGTTGAGCTGGTAGGTTTCACCATCGTTTGCTTTATAATTCAGCGTTACACTTTGCGCTTTAATAGTAATACCGCGCTCGCGCTCGATATCCATCGAATCTAACACTTGCTTTTGCATTTCGCGGTCTGTTAAGCCACCACAAACTTGGATCAAACGATCTGAAAGGGTCGATTTACCATGGTCAATATGGGCGATGATCGAAAAATTACGGATATGCTTCATAAATTGGATTCTAAACTTCTATTTTAATAGGCTAAGTACAAACACCTGAGTGACTTGAAAATACTTATTGGGTTCAAGCGGTAAATAAATAGTTAAATACTATTAAGATAATCATTTATCTGCTTGATTTTTTACCCTGTATTTCCAAGTTACTCTGGTATAAAACGGCAATTTTACATTTAATTGGCTTCAATCACCATCTATTTGCGTTAAAGGGAGGCTAATTGGATGAATTTTTATCACTTTTATGTCGTGTCTGAGTGTTTTAACTTTGCTTTTAGCTAAGAAATAACCTCCTATTCCACCTAGTGCGGCGAATACAATTTGCCACCCCTGTGCTAAAAGTAATAACTCGGCACTGATAAAAGCGAATGTTAATCCCAAAAACAGAGGCAGCATATAGACGGCAAAAGCATGCTTAACTAAATGCGAATCATCTAACGACAACGTTACTTTTTGGCCGACTTCTACTGGGGTGTCGAATTGATAGGGAAAGGTTTTTTTATCGCTACCAAACAATTTAGCAAAGACTTGCGAGCCACAGCGACCATTGCACCCTTCGCACGCTTTTTTTTGCTGGGCTTCTAAGTGAGCAGTGCTGCCTTCTATGGCAACCACTGTAAGTGTTTGTTCTATCATAACAACCCTTACGAATTGTTTATAATGCGCGAGTCACTGACTCAGCAATTGCCTTTGCGGTTTGACTTGGCACATTACCAACAACGGATACATCAAAGTTTCCGCCATTATGCACATAAATTGTCGTTGCGCCAGAAGTTAATGAGCCGCTCAAACGACGTCCAGGTAAGGGACGCTGAACAAAAACAGAAACCTCAACGAACCCGTCTGAATATAAGTAGTAATCGGTCAGTTCGTTGTTCAAGTCGAGCTTATGGCGGTCCGATTTTAGTAATTTAAAGCCATCAGGTAACCAGCCAATACGCCAATTTGTAGCGTTACTTTTTTCCCCTTCCAGTGCATTACCTGGTAACGGTGTTGGAAAGCTGCGGTTGAGTACCTCTAAAAGCATAGGAGCCGGTTGCTCTGTTACACTGATGTGCGTTAATTGAAGCTGCTCTAATGCCTCACCTTGGTGATTAACATAAGCGGCTTTTAATAACAGGGATGACTCTGTATCTAGCCAAATCCAATAATTATATTTAAATTCATCTTTTGACTCTATTCTTACTAGTTGCGCCGCTCGCCCTGCAATACGCCCTTTACCACCTAGCACAAAATCATACTGGCTGCTTAATGCTTCAATATCTTTAAAAAGTACTTCAGGTATTGGACCTGCAATTGAGTCAGTATTTATAGAGTATGGCTGCGATTGCGGTTCAAAGTAGGTCACTTGGTCATTAATTCTAACCATTTCTAACCCCGCGCCATTAAGCAGGCTTAAATGTTCAAGCTCTGTTTCACCTTGCTTTGCATGAACCCAACGATAAGGTTCCATTGCCTTCCCTTTTACCACAACAAAAGAGGCATCAAAGTTACGAGTATGTACTGCGTTAGCCATGTTAAGCAGTAAATCTTTGGCGGGGTTTTTGTCGTTAGCAACAGCAGTAAAGCTTACTACTAACGACAGAACAAAAGTGATTACTTTCATTTAATTAGTTTTTTTCCTCTTGCGCTTTGTCACTATTTTGCGCTGTTTGCAAAGAGTGTGCAACACGTGCTTGACGTTGATGCTCTAAAACTAACGCGCCAATGCGTTGTTGTTGTAACTCACGCAAGCCTTGCTCAGCGTTTTCAAGCGCCGGCTCTGACGAATAGCTCACCGGTGACGCCATACCTGTTAACGGGGTAGTTTGTAAAAGCGGAATCTCACTTTCTTGCTCGCCCGCACCTTGCGGGAGCGTGTTAACGCCAACAATAGCAAACATAGCAACACTTGCAGCTATAGCAAGTTGAGCAACGGGCCTGCGCCAATTAAACGCAACTACTTTGTTATCTTGCACCGCTTCGCTTTGTTCTTTTTCAGGAGCCTTGTTTGCTGTTGATTGTGTAAAATCGGCATAAACAGGTTCACTTTCAAGCGCAAGCGCGATACTTTCGCTTATGTCGATGTGTATGTCGTTGTTATTTTTTTGGGCACGCATCGCATCACCAATTAGCGCATATCGACCAAACGTAGCAACATCGTGATCAGAGATTTTATCCTCTGAAAGTTGTTGTTCGCCGTCAAGTAATGCTGATAACGTTTCGTTATCCAACTTGTTAACGTGTGCTTTTGTCATACTAAGACTCGCCTATTAATGGGTTTAATTTGTTATCTATTGCTTCTCGGGCTCTAAAGATACGCGAGCGCACTGTCCCGACAGGGCAATCCATTACCACGGCTATTTCTTCATAGCTCATCCCTTCAATTTCTCTTAGGGTAATCGCGGTTTTCAGGTCTTCAGGCAAACTATCAATCGTATTAAAAATAACAGCGCGTACTTCATCGCTTAACAGTAAGTTCTCAGGTGATGCGTTTGAGCGCATCGAATCCGCACCATCATAAAACTCGGCATCTTCAGCGTCTATATCGTTTGCTGGCGGTTTACGCCCCTGAGCTACTAAATAATTTTTAGCACAATTAACGGCAATACGGTATAACCACGTATAAAAGGCACTATCACCTCTAAAGTTAGGAAGTGCGCGATAAGCTTTAATAAATGCCTCTTGCGCTACATCTGCAATATCACCTTGGTTTGACACATAACGTGATATCAACCCTGCAATTTTGTTCTGATACTTCTTTACTAATAGGTTGAAGGCGTTTTTATCTCCTTGCTGGACCCTTTTTACAAGCGCTAAATCTAATTCCTGCTCGCTCATTCGAGCCGGTACTCCTCTGTTTGATTCTTGCTGGTTATTCATAGTGTCGCCATTGTTCACACATACTCTGACTCCTTTATGAATAAAAAGTTCTGCCTAATATCATTTTTTTATAAAATAGTGGTAATTAACGATGCTAAGCCATTAAAATCACTACGTAGTAATGTGACAATTATGATACAACTACATTATTAAAAACAAATATTGCTCTAATTTGAGCATTGTAACCGCAAAGTACCTCTGACATGAACCAAAATAAACATCATATTGCTGATGTCGCTATTATCGGCAGCGGCGCGGCAGGCTTATCTCTTGCATTGTCTTTAGCTAACTCTTGTAATGTTACAGTGATTAGTAAAGGCGCCCTCACCGAAGGCTCTACATTGTACGCACAAGGCGGTATTGCCGCAGTATTTGATAAAAAAAACGACAGCATAGAATCACACGTTGAAGACACTCTCGACGCTGGCGGTGGCTTGTGCGATCGCGAAGCTGTGCACTACACAGCGAGTAATGCACACCAGTGTTTACAATGGCTAATTGAGCAAGGCGTTCCCTTTGACATGGAGTTTGATAGTAAAGGAAAAGAACGGTTTCATTTAACCCGAGAAGGCGGACACAGCCACCGTCGCATTTTACATGCCGCTGATGCCACAGGTAAGGCTGTACAAACCACATTAATTAGCCAAGTTAAAGCACATAAAAACATTACTTTGCTGGAGCAGTACAACGCCATCGATTTAATTAGTGATAAAAGCCTAGGAAAGGCTGGCTCACATATTCATGGTATGTACGTATGGAATAAAAAAGCAAAAAAAGTAGAAACTATTTCCGCTAAATTTGTTGCACTGGCAACTGGAGGCGCAAGTAAAGTTTATTTATATACCTCAAACCCTGATGTATCGAGTGGAGACGGCATTGCCATGGCATGGCGTGCAGGGTGTCGAGTTGCAAACATGGAGTTTAATCAATTCCACCCCACAAGCCTTTATCATCCGGAGTTGCAAAACTTTTTAATTACCGAAGCCATGCGCGGTGAAGGCGCTTATTTAAAGCGCCCTGATGGTACACGCTTTATGAAAGACTTTGACGATAGAGAAGAGCTTGCTCCGCGCGATATAGTAGCCCGTGCTATCGACTTTGAGATGAAACGCTTAGGTGCAAATTGTGTGTATCTCGACATTAGCCATAAAGATAAAGACTTTATTATTGAGCACTTCCCGACCATTTACGCAAAATGCTTAAGTGTCGGGCTTGATATAACCAAAGAAGCTATTCCCGTTGTGCCTGCAGCACACTATACCTGCGGCGGTGTAATGAGCGACTTTAACGGTAAAACCGATTTAGATAATTTATACGCTGTGGGTGAAGTAGCCTACACGGGCTTACATGGCGCAAACCGTATGGCAAGCAACTCATTATTAGAGTGTATTGTTTTTGCTCACGCTGCTGCAAAAGACATTTTAAGTAAATTAGATAACGCGCCTGCGCCTTTAGCACTGCCTCATTGGGATGAAAGCCGTGTAAGTAACTCTGATGAGGAAATTGTAATTACTCATAACTGGCACGAACTACGATTATTTATGTGGGATTATGTGGGTATTGTGCGCTCAACTAAGCGATTAGAGCGTGCGCTACATCGAGTTGAGTTACTACAACAAGAGATACATGATTATTATGCAAACTTTAGAGTAAGTAATAACTTATTGGAGCTTCGTAATTTAGTGCAAGTAGCCGAGCTTATTATTAGAAGCGCAATGCAACGTAAAGAAAGTCGGGGCTTACACTATACAATTGACTACCCTGAGCAAACTGAAAACCCAAAACCTACTATTTTGACTCCTCCTCGCCATTAATAGTAATCAGTGCTGCGCGCTTTAATCGTGCGTAGCTTTGTTTATCTACGCCTTTGGCTGAAATAATTAGCCACTGGCGTTTATTAAAACCTTTAACATGTAGCCACACACTGGTATTTAATATTTTTGTTTTAGGGGTTAATTGCCCCTGAATATTTAAAATTTCGCTTTCAAAGCGTATCTGTTTAGGCTCTAAAATAATGACCCCATTGACTGGGTGGATAGCCACCATTTTTTGCCATACCCAGTAACACGCAATGGTATTTATAGCTAAACAAACAACAACGCTAAAAAAAGAGCTTAAATAAAGCCCTAAAACAACACTTAGCAAGCAGAAAAACAGCACGATAGGCCGATGTTCTGCTCTGTTATTAACAACCGTAAATCTATACACGAACTCGGTCTAAAATGAGCGACACCATGTTATTAAGCTCTGCGTCTTTACATTCTTCGTGGCCCATAAACCATGCGAATAAATCTGGATCTTCCTGCGTTAATAAACGCTGAAATGCAGCCTGCTGTTGTGCATTTAACGAGTCGTATGCTTCCTCAACAAATGGCATAAACAAAACATCTAACTCTAACATACCGCGGCGACAAGCCCAGCGTAAACGTGCTTTACTATGAATTTCAGTCATTTTAAACCTCATAATTAATTGTCACGAGTTTAACAAATACCTATATGTTTAGCAGCTATTAATCTGCAACAAAAGAATAAATAACTGCTGGCTTTCGTTGCTGTACCCTAGGATATAACTGCGTTATGATGTGAGCTCATTTGTATTGCACAGAAGGTTTTTATGTCGAGCGTTTATGCATGTCCGTTATCTCACCAACTCATTAGCTTAACCGGTGCGGATAAATTATCTTATCTTCACGGGCAAATCACTCAAGATCTCAATAAACTATCTAACAGCAATTATCTATGGGCCGGTCACTGCAGTGCCAAAGGCAAGCTGTGGGGTGTTTTTAAATTATTCTCTCATCAAGATAGTTTTTACCTTGCAGGGACTAAGCCTGAGGTAGAACAATCGCTTAGCGAACTAAAAAAATATGCCGTATTTGCCAAAGTCGATATTGAAATTTCTACGAACAGACTCATTGGGTTGATCAGCGATGATTTAACCCCAACCTTAGAAAAGCTTAATATACACTTTTCTGATGATGAAACAGCCTGTGACTTTCCAAGCGGTAAAGCACTTAAATTAGCGCCAAATCGCGTGTTATTAATGGTCGATAGCCAATTCAGTATGCCTGATGATGTTTCTACATTAGATAATTGCGCCCTATGGCAAGAAGCGGCAATCAAAGCAGGCGAACCACAGTTAAATAGTGACGCCATTGGTGAGTACGTGCCACAAATGGTAAACCTACAAGCAATTAACGGCATTAGTTTTAAAAAGGGCTGTTACACCGGCCAAGAAACCGTTGCACGCATGAAATACCTTGGAAAAAACAAACGTGCTATGTATATCGTTTCAGGTAAAAGCGATGCCCTACTTGAGGAGCTTGAGCTTGAAACTCAAATAGGAGAAAACTGGCGCCGTGCAGGTAAGTTAATAGCACAATGCTATAACGAAACTAGCCAAACCTTATTTGGCCTTGTAGTGCTGCCAAACGACACACCAAGTACACACGTACTTCGTGCAAAGCACTCCCCTCAGGTAGAGCTAAGCATTCTGCCTCTACCTTACTCCCTTGAAGATGAATAAATAGGAATGACTATGATCATTGCACCAAACACAGTAGTAAAAATGCATTATTCAGTAATGGATAACGATGGCAACACCATTGATAACTCTTTTGATGGCGAGCCACTGGTTTTTATTACTGGTACAGGCTACCTGATCCCAGGGCTTGAAAATGCACTCCAAGGCAAGCAAGCCGGTGATACACTAAGTGTAAAAGTTGAGCCTGAAGAAGGCTATGGCGAACGCCACGACAACTTAATGCAAGCAGTGCCTAAATCTATGTTTGATGGCATGGAGATTGAAGTAGGCATGCAATTTAGAGCATCAACGGATGATGGCGACCAATCTGTGATGATTATCGAAATTCAAGATGAAGATGTGATTGTTGATGGTAACCACCCTCTTTCGGGCATTACCCTTAACTTTGATGTAGAAATTTTAGATGTTCGCGAAGCAACCGAAGAAGAGCTGGCGCATGGGCATGTCCACGGCGAAGGCGGGTGTGGTCACGAACACTAATCATACTACCGTTTATAAAAAAAGCGCCTTAGGCGCTTTTTTTATAGCATATTGTTATAATTCGCGGTTTTTACTGGAGCGGGCTCTTCTAACGAAAGTTCACTGGGCGATATTTTTCCCTCAAGCGCATGTAATAAGCCTTGCTGATCGTTTGTTCCCACTCTGTACTGAGTACCATCTTTTAAGGTTAACTGTACAGCGCTAAACCCTGATACAGAGTACACCCACCCATCGTGCGTGATACGAATACCAATACCATGACGATATGAATTTTGAACTGCTTTAGCTTCGACTATCTCGCTGAGCGTTAAACGTTGCCCCGCAACCCCAGGCCCAAAAGCCCAGCTAATTGTTTGCTCGTCAACTTTTACGGTTAAACCATGAAACAAAAATCCGACTAAAACGAGTACACCGGCGAACACCATTAATGGCACATCGGCGCCCATTAAATTCCAAGCCAAAGCGACAAAGCCACCTATCCACGCCAAAACAAAAAATATAAACACCGCATATTGTTTATGCTGATACATAGCACTCTCTTTTTATTAAAAACTGTACACCAAAGTGGCACTTAACTCCGAGTCGTATTTAAGATTATCGTCCTCAGGTTTGGAATTATAACGATACATATAAGCAAACTTTAACGATACCGCACCGATTACTTGGCTGATTAGAGCGGTTTCTGACTTTAACCGCGAATTTAACCCCGATAAAGACTGTTCAATACTTACATCTTGGTTAAAACGAGTACGCTTTGACACCAGTCTTTCCCATTGCATTGCAATACGTACCAAGTAACCAGTTTGATTCTCACTTGCTTCAGTTGCATCTGATTCATCATCAACAACAGAGCGATAAAGACCAGGCCCAATATCAATATCAACTTTATTTTTAACGCCTTGATACACCCTTGCACCGTAACCTGTCGCTAACGTACTTTTATAATCAAGGCCACTAAATTTATCTTCTTCGTAGTCTCCGTAAATAAAAAACGAAGAGTTTTTAACGCCTACTTTATAGTTACCTTGTGCAGAAACAAAAATACGATCTGCAGTTACATCTGTTTGCCCTGTCTCATCGTTTTCATCGCGTTTATAGAGGGTGTCTAACTTAAATTGATTACGCCAGTTTTCGAAGTCTTGGTATAAATTACCTCTAAATTTAAAGCTGGTAGAGTTTGTATTACCTTTACTTAAAATTAAGCCAAATTCAGTATCACCATAGAGCATTTCGCCTTTATGTAGTTCGTGTATTTCTTCATCAGAGAGTTGCCCATATTCATGAAAGTCTTCAAATGGATCTACAGCCCAACAGTGGCTGCTCATTATTAACAACATGAATAGTAAATACTTATACACAGTAAACTCTCTTGCACATACAAACATAACGCTTACTCAGCGTGCTGTGTATCTTTCCATAAAATATGACAAAACGGCGCGTCTTTATCACGGCTAATTAAAATTTTTGCAAATAACACATCTTGGTTTTCAAACTCTAACCCTACTAACACCTGTACAAATAATTCTGGCTCTATTTCAAGTGCTACAAAATCTTGCCATTGTTCGTCAGGTTCACCTTCTTCAATAAAGCCAAGCTCTTCTCGGTATGTGTTAAAGTCTTCAACATCTTGTTCGCTAAGATTATTTGGCGCCAGCTCTAAAAAAATATCGTACGCTTGATGGGTAGCTTCTTCTTTGCTGTATAAACGTGGGCCCGACATGGGTAAAACCTCAATGCAATATAAATGCGCACATAATATCAAAACTCACCTGTGTTTTGAGAAAAAACAGCTAAAAATAATGACTTTTTTGTTACCAACTCATGTGCAGTTAAGCTTTAATAAGATGCAGCTAGCTTTGACTAAAAAAACTAAAAATAATTCAATTTAGTTTTTTGTAAAACAAACCGTTACTTTACTTAGCATTGCGTACATCTTAAGCTCTAATACACTAATTGGAGAATGCGATGATAAAACTAGAAATACAACAAGGCATTGCTAACGTTATTTTAAGCCGCGCAGAAAAACAAAACGCACTTAGCTTTAAGATGTTCATGCAATTGAACAGCACGATTAAACAAATTAAAAAAGACAAAAGCATTCGCGCGGTGGTCATAAAAGGGGAAGGTGAGCATTTTTGCTCAGGGCTTGATGTGTCAGGAGTTATGGCCTCTCCTCTTAATATTGTAAAACTCTTATTTAAATGGCTACCCGGAAACCAAAACCTAGCACAAAAAGTCGTGCTCGGATGGCAGTCACTGAGTGTTCCTGTTATTGCACAAATAAAGGGGAACTGCTTAGGCGGTGGGCTACAAATAGCACTGGGTGCCGATTACAGAATTGTGGATACGCAGGCAAAACTTGCCATTATGGAGGCGCGCTGGGGGTTATGTCCTGATATGGGCGCTAATGTGGTGCTTGCAGGTTTATTAAAGCGCGACCAAGCGCTGTGGTTGGCAAGCCATGCAAACCCTATTGATGCAGAAACAGCCTTTGAACTAGGGTTAATCACAGAGCTGAGTGACAATACCGAACAAGCAACAAAACGTATGTTAGAAACACTGCTTGAGCGCTCTCCTGACACACTCGCCGCAATCAAGCGAGTAACTCAACAAAGCTATACACTAAACCAGCGAAAAATTTTAGCTAAAGAAACGCTGAGTCAAATTCGCCTGTTAATCAATCCCAATACTAAAAAAGCCATTGCTAAAGCAAAAGGAAAAACAGATATACGCTATGCAAATTCAAAACGTTGGTAAGACTAAATTAGCATATAAAAATACTACGCCTTTGCTAACGTCATTATGTTTATTACTAAATGGTTGTTTATTATGAAGTATTTTCTCAGCAGTGTTATTATTTTACTGTGCTTAGGCTGTGCAAAATTAATAATGTATTACGTAGATGGAAGCTTTCCTGCACCTCTTCTTGGCATGGTGATTTTACTGTGTTTGTTACTACTAGGTATAGTTAAAGAGCACCATGTAACACCTTCTGCCTCCCCGATATTAAATATTATGCCGATATTTTTTATTCCCGCGGGCGTTGGCTTTATTGAGCATATCACTCTTATTAAACTACATTGGCTTTATTTAGTTATGATAGTTTGTTTAGTACCTGCCAGCACATTATTATTAGTAAGTAGCGTAGTTAGCTACGTTAAAGGCAAACAAAATCATGACTGATCAGCCTTTTACATTATGGCTCTTTACAACCCCGGCTATAATTTTACTGTTTTTACTTCTAAGGGCCTTTAATAAACGCTGGCAACATAATTTATTAAAGTCGCTTAGCAACCCGGTGTTTTTAAGTATTGCGATTATTGCGCTAGTTCTGGTTAATTTAAATTTACCCTACACTGATTTTTACCAAAATAGCCAACTACTTAGCTGGCTATTAGAACCCGCTATTGTGGCATTAGCTTTACCTTTGTATCAGCAATTTATACACGTCAAAAAAAATTTACTCTTAATTGTAAGCACGTGTAGCTTAGGCATAATTAACGCAACTGTCGTGGCCTTTGTTTTAAGTATTTTGTTTGATGTACCCGCCAATTTAAGCGCATCCGTAGCTGCATTAAGTGTCACTACGCCTATTTCGTTAGTCGTTACACAGTCGATAGGAGGGGTTAGCTCACTTGCAGCCGCGTTAGTTATTTTTATAGGCTTACTCGGCGCGCTCTTTGGGTTTTTACTGCTTAAATGGGCAGGTTTACATAACCACCAGGCCCAAGGTATTGCCATGGGGACTGCGTGCCATGCAATAGGCACTGCTGCAGCACTCGCTGAGCACCCAAAAATAGGCGCATTTTCTTCGGTGGCTATGGCCTTAAGTGCGCTTTTAACGGCAATTATAGTCCCCGTGCTATATCCTTTTTTAGTCAACTCTTTGCTATAGTTAACAAAAACAATCACCTAATACTAAGAGCTCACTATGATCAGTTCTGAAATAGAACAATTTGAAAAATACTACACCATGTTTACTGAGTATTTAGTTACTTACAGTATGCAAATTGTTGGCGCTATTTTTATTCTTATACTGGGTTTGTGGGTTGCCAAAAAGCTCTCAAACTTAGTCGCTAAATTAATGACTCGTCATAATATCGATATCACACTAACCAGCTTTGTAAGTAGCTTGGTAAAGGTATTAGTTATCGTGATGGTTGTGGTGATCGCACTGGGTAAAATAGGCATTAGTGTTACACCTTTTGTCGCAGCGATTGGTGCTGCATCTTTAGGGGCTGGTTTAGCCCTGCAAGGAATGCTTTCAAACTATGGCGCCGGCCTTGCGATTATAGCAACACGCCCTTTTGTGGTGGGCGATACCATTGAGGTAAAAGGGGTGAGTGGTCAGGTAAAAACTATTGAGTTGGGTTACACCATTTTAATTGATGAAGAAAAAGTAGAGATCACGATTCCTAACAAGCACATAGTGGGTGAAATTATTCACAACTCGTTTAGCTACTCATTAGTAAAAGGCGAAATTGATATAGCCTATAGTGCAAGTGCTGATAACGCTATCGAATTAATTGAGAAAGTTTTAAAGTCGCATGAACAGGTATCGCAAGACCCTGCGTCTCAAGTGGGTATCGAGCGCTTTGCCGACAGCGGTGTAACAATTAGTTATCGCTACTGGGTGCCTACAACCAAAATAATAGAGACCAAACTGGCTATTAACGCAGGCGTTTACAAAGCCCTGAATAACGCTGACATAGAAATACCCTTTCCACAACGCGAAGTTACTATTAAAAACCACAGTGCTAAGTAACTATACACAAAGCCGCTCAATGCGGCTTTATTGTTTTATCGCTTACAACAATAACACGCTACCTAGCCCTAAAAAGGTCACAAACCCAACTATGTCGGTAACTGTGGTTAGTATAACCGAACCAGAAAGTGCAGGATCTATTTTCATTTTGTCCAAGACAGACGGTATAACAACGCCTGCTAACGACGCTGCAACCAAATTAAGTAGTATCGCTGAAGTAATCGTGATGCTGAGCATAATGTCACTAAACCACAAAAATGTGAGCCCCCCAATCACTAAAGCCCACACCAAGCCGTTTACAGCCCCAACTCGCAGCTCCTTTTTTAAAAGCGCATTTCTATTCGAATCAGTAACTTGCCCAAGCGCTAAACCGCGCACAATAACGGTCAAAGTTTGACTGCCAGCAATACCGCCCATAGAGGCAACCACAGGCATCAACACTGCCAAAGCAACAACCTGCTCTATTGTTGCGCCAAATAAGCCAATAAACCATGATGCCAAAAAGGCTGTTGCTAAATTTATACCCAGCCAAATACCTCGGTTTTTAGCACTTTTTCTTACATTGGCAAATAGCTCTTCGTCTTCGCGTAAACCACCCGCTTTTGCTGCTGCTTCATCGGCGCTCTCTTGTCGTAATTCGTATGCCGAGCTAATGGTTAACCGCCCCACGAGTTTATTATCGGCACTAACAACCGGCATGGCCATTTTCTCACTGTGAATAACCACTTCTGCCGCTTCGTATAGATCATCATCAGCATGCAGTGATGAAAAATCATAGTTTACTAAGGCCAGTAAACTATCTTCCTCATTAGCTCTAATTAAGTCATTAACGGCAAGCTCACCTATTAAGCTACCTTGGCGGCTAACTAAATATACAACCTCACTGTATTGCGGCAAGCCTTTATGCAGTAGTTTTTTTACGCCTGCTACCGTTGCTTTTTCGCTAATTTTTAAAAAGTCAAAGCCTACCCAGTGACCTAGTTGCTCGGGAGAATACTGCTGAGCAAGATCATATTGCTTTGTTTGTGCCTCATCGAGTTGCTTTTTAGCATAATTAATAAAGCGCTCAGGAATAACCTCTTCAAGCTCTAGTAGCTCTTCGACATTAACCTCATCTAAAAGCTTATAAACTTCGTTTTCATCTAAGGTTTGTAGTAACCATAAGCAACTATCATCACTTAAAGTTACAAATATTTCATGCTGTATATCTGTGTCTAATAATTGCCAAATTTCTAAGCGCTGCTCTTTTGGGATAGCCTCAACGAGTAGTGAAAGGTGCTCAGTAGATAAATTAAGCTGTGCATCAGCTAGTAGTTGGCCTTTTTGTGCGTGTGTTTCACACTGCAGTAAATCGTTTATTAACTGCGGGAGTTGGTCGACTGGATACTCAATCATCTTAAAACCTTAAAATTTAATAATGCACATTGCTTATAGTTTACTTGAACAATAAAAAATAGCAGAAAAAACTTAAACTTATTTGAGCGCGTTAGCTTTTATTAGTTAAGTTTCTAGACACTACTTTTGCGCATTGTAGGGGCAAAAACCCTCGCGATACTACTGTTTATTTTAAAAATTAAAAAAGAAATTTTTGGCCTTATTTTTTAGTCAAAAAAAAGCCCATAACATTGAGTCGTTATGGGCAAAGTCACACAATGAAAAAAGGTAAAGTTAAAATCTATCGGTTAAATTGCGTATTAGGTCAGAGTCCACAAATTGTGTGACCATTGCAGCGCCCCATGCGTATGTACGTTGTATTGGGTAGCCTTTGAATATCCAGCGTTTACGAACATGGTTAAAACGCTGCAAATACTGCTGCTTAGCAAGCGGTAAAGGCGTACTGCTTAGTTTGTCCCACGCTTTATATACGCCCGACATGTCAGAGCCGCGCATAAAACGCTGCAACCAGCGCGAAAAACGTCTAAACCCAATGGTAGATTGAAAATCAATGATATAAGGCTTGCCATCGCTACCACATAATATGTTGCCCATATTACGCAGGTCCAAATGCACTATGCCTTGGCGGTGCATTTTTGCAACTTGGCGCTCAAGCTCAATAAAAAACTCAACAGGCAACGTCTTACCCTGCTGTATTAAGCTTCTAAGCGGCGTGCCCTCTATGTAGTCATACGCTACCGCAATTGGTGATAAACGACTAAACTGATTAGCTACCGCGTCAAGCTGTGCTAGGCGACTCAACCCCTTAAACTCTTGATTTACAGAAAGCTTGGCAAAGGTTTTACGAATAAACCACGGACTTTTACTAAAGTCTTTTACTATTAAGTCAAACTTATCATCTTTGTACCTGTATACAATTGCGTTCGCAAAACGCCCTTTATGAACAACACTTAAATACGGTTGCTTAAATACATGTTCAGGAAACTGCTGCTGTAATTGTGATAACAACTTATTTTCAATCATAACAAACCTAACAAGATGATAACTTTAATTGCCTAGGCAACTATATTAGCAAGATTGGATTTGCCAAACAATGAGATCTACTACTTAGCAGGCTAAGTTTTTATTGAAACAGTATCGCTAAAATGTTGATAATCTATTTGGTAGGTGAGTCTAAATTGGTTATTGCTTTAAACAATAAATCTATAACTTGCTGTTTTTCATCATCAGAGAATCCATTAAGCGCTTTAGCATACACCTCATTTACCAAAGGCATTATTTGCGGGTACAGGGCTTTGCCTTTTTCACTTAAACCCAAAATGGTAGAGCGCTTATCGAACTCGCACTGAGTTTTTGCAATAAGATCTTTTTCTTCTAGGCGCTTTAGCAAACGGCTCATAGCTCCTTTATCGTAAACCATATGCTCACACAGCCCGGCTAAGGTATTTACCGAGCCTTTTGCTAATAATACCACCACAATATATTGGGCCGACGTTAAACCCATAGGCTGAAGCTGTGTATCAATATGAGTAGAAAGCTTTGAACGTAAAAACGAAATTACTCGCCCTAAATCTTGCTCAGGTATTAATTGTGATCGGTTACAGCTATTTATCGAAGGCATGCTTTGTTGCATATAAGGATTACTCTGTTTATTCAAAATGCGTGTAATAGACTACACATAATTAATAAAATTCCCTAGGGCCTGTTGACCTTTCAGGATTAAAATTTGTTTAATTTAGGGGCCATTTAATCGCGGCGCGAGGTTTGTAACCTAGTGGGCTCGATAACTGCTCCTGCGTTATTCTAATGACTTACATCAATGTAAGAATAAGTAAAAACCGAGCAAAGCTTCCGCGTCCTGCTCACGCCCCTTACCTACATCCATGTAGGCAACAAAGAGTAAATAGCCCCTAGGCAGAACCCTCCGGCAGCGCCTGTTTGGCATTTATGCTACGTTATCGCCTATTTATGGGGAACAACCACACTGCATAGGCTCTGCCTTGCCTAATTCCCAAACAGACTGCTGCAAATTCAACCTCGAAAGATAAACAGGCCCTAAACAATTGAAAAAGGTATCCACGGAGCATTCATGGCAATTTTAGTAACAGGTGGTGCAGGCTATATTGGCTCACACACCGTTTTAGAACTTTTACAGCAAGGCAACGAAGTTGTTGTTGTTGATAACTTAAGTAACGCATCAAAAGAGTCGCTTGCCCGCGTAAAGCAAATCACAGGCAAAGAGGCCACATTTCACCAAGGTGACATTCTTGATAAAGTTTTTTTAGACGCCATTTTTGCAAGGCACACCATAGAGAGCGTAATTCATTTTGCGGGCTTAAAGTCGGTTGGTGAGTCGGTGGCTAAACCTGTTGAGTACTATCAAACAAACGTACAAGGTACGCTAACGCTGGTAGATGCGATGCGCGATGCGGGTGTTTTTAAGCTCGTATTTAGCTCATCAGCCACCGTTTATGGTGACCCTGCAAGCTTACCGATTAAAGAAGACTTTCCGGTTGGTGGCACAACTAACCCGTATGGCACATCAAAGCTAATGGTTGAGATGATGCTACAAGATATTGCTAAATCAGATGAGCGTTTTGCGTTTGCCATTTTACGTTACTTTAACCCTGTAGGCGCGCACGAGTCGGGCTTAATTGGCGAAGATCCTAACGGTATACCAAATAACTTACTGCCCTTTATTGCCCAAGTTGCAGTAGGTAAATTAAAGCAGCTTGCAGTATTTGGTGATGATTACGACACGGTTGATGGCACCGGCGTACGCGACTACATTCACGTTGTAGATTTAGCCCTAGGCCACTTAAAAGCGCTTGATAAAATTGCCAACAATACCGGTGCGCTGGTATATAACCTTGGCACAGGCAATGGTTACTCTGTGCTGCAAATGGTTAACGCCTTTATTAAAGCAAGCAATCAAGACGTACCTTATCAAGTATCACCTCGCCGCCCTGGCGATATTGCTGCATGTTACGCCGCGCCCGAAAAAGCCCTTAATGAGCTAGGCTGGAAAGCAGAGCGCGGAATAGATGCCATGATGGAAGATACATGGCGTTGGCAATCAAATAACCCTAATGGTTATAAAAGTTAATTAAACATACTTTTTAACCGCAGGCGTGAAGCTTGCTCACGCAAAATTGCTAATACTCAATACGCGGCATAAAGCCGCGCCTACAATACTCCCCTCTATAGCGCAGCGTCTCTAAACCTCTTTGTGATTAAATAACTTAACCCCTATTGCACAAAGAGAAGCAAAAGAGGAGTAAATGAGAAAACATACAAGTAGCAACGAGTTTACCTCGCGTTTGGGTTTATTATTTTAACGCTGTATAAAGCCTAAGTGCGCCAGCAAGCAAGGCGCCTACTTTAAAGCACAATGTCGTAGGCGTGAAGCTTGCTCACGCAAAAAACATATTTATTTTAATCAAGGCGCCTACAATACTCCCCTCTATAGCGCAGCGTCTCTTAATCTCTTTGTGAATAAATAACTTAACCCCCTATTACACAAAGAAAAGCAAAAGAAGAGTAAATAAGAAAACATACATGTAGCAGCGAGTTTACCTCGCGTTTAAATTTATTATTCCAACGCTGTATAAAGCCTAAGTGCGCCAGCAAGCAAGGCGCCTAGGTAATACTCCCCTCTATAGCGCAGCGTCTCTTAATCTCTTTGTGAATAAATAACTTAACCCCCTATTACACAAAGAAAAGCAAAAGAAGAGTAAATAAGAAAACATACATGTAGCAGCGAGTTTACCTCGCGTTTAAATTTATTATTCCAACGCTGTATAAAGCCTAAGTGCGCCAGCAAGCAAGGCGCCTAGGTAATACTCCCCTCTATAGCGCAGCGTCTCTTAACCTCTTTGTGAATAAATAACTAAACCCCCTATTGCACAAAGAGAAGAAAATGAGGAGTAAATGAGAAAACATTAAGTACAAGGATAATCTCCCCATTTTTAATGGAGGCTATCTGTATAGGCTTAATATTTGTGGGCTGCGTACTGTCATGGTATTTCACTATCAGCTATAATCGCGGCCATTGTAGCCGACTAAAAATGTGAACCAAAATGAAATTCCCTTGCCGCTTAGATAAATTTATTAGCCACCTAGCCGAGCTGCCGCGCTCAAAAGCACGTGCTGCAATTAAGCGACAAGAAGTGCAAGTAAATGGAGAAACGGTTACCGCGTTCGATTTTCAGCTAACCCAGCAAGATGAAGTAACATATGCTGGTGAGCCTATGGTATTTTTAGGCAAGCGCTACTTTATACTACACAAACCTGTAGCTTACGTATGCGCCAATGTAGATGAGCTACACCCCACCGTATTTGATTTACTCGATGAGCCAAATATGGCTGATTTTCATGTAGCAGGTCGCCTAGATATAGACACTACCGGCCTAGTGCTTATTACAAACGATGGCGACTGGTCGCACCGTATTACCTCGCCCAAGCACAACAAATTAAAAACCTACTTAGTAGAAACCCAAGAACCTATAACCGAAGACGCATTAGAACAACTACGTAACGGCGTACAACTTCATAATGAAAAAGATCTCACCCGCCCAGCTATCGCTGAGGCGCTTGCTAGCTACAGCCTACGTTTATCAATCAGCGAAGGTAAATACCATCAAGTTAAACGCATGTTAGCAGCCGTAGGCAACAAAGTAATAGAGTTACACCGCGAGCAAATAGGTAATATTAAACTAGACGAAAACCTAGCAAGTGGAGAGTATAGGGAGTTAACTGAGGGAGAAATAAAACTATAGAGCGGTCAGCGGTCAGCGGTCAGCGGTCAGCGGTCAGCGGTCAGCGGTCAGCGGTCAGCGGTCATTTTTAATGTTGCGATTAAACTAATCAACATTTTTGAAAGCGCTACGGTTTCATCAAGCCACTTTCGACCAACGGACTTATCTATATAACAAATATCTATTCCAATATAAATTTGCGTTCTTGCTTCAGCTATTGATGAGCGAGCGATATCTAAAAACCTCACTTTTTCTTTATTACTGTCTCTGGTCATCCCCTCGGCTATATTACTAGGAACAGACAAACCAGAGCGCGTTAATTGATCTCTAAATCCGTAATCTTTTATAGTGCTAGTCGCTTTATAAATATCTGCACTTAAGCGAGCAGATCGTTTCCATACTTCCAAGTTTTCAAAGTTCATGGGCTAAATCCTAGCTATTTACTTTTAGCTTAGAAGTATTTGAAGAAATAGAAACCCTAAACGCAATTAAAGCCTAAAACTGATAGCTGATAACTGATAGCTCACAGCTAACAGCTTATACCCCTTTACGATTTTATCTGCACTAAATCAAAGTCGGCCATGCCTGGGACAATCGCTTGCAAGCGCGATTCGGTCACATCGAGTGCGTTTAAGCATTCACAATATTCAGAGGCTTTAAGCTCAAGTTGATGAGCCTTTTTTTGTAAAGACTTATCAATTTCTTTAGAAATTATATCCATACGTTGGCCCATGTCGTTAATGCGGTCTTCAATGTTCCCTTCGCGTGATTTAAACGCATCACCCAGCGACATTAAAATAGCACCTAACGAACCATGTACGGCAGAGTGAATTTGTTGGCTGATTTCTTTTGTAAAAAAGTCATCTATTTGCGAAAGTGATTGTGGTGCAATAAAAAAGAAGTCATCACCGCGCTTAAACTTATCCATAAGCGCACGTTCAACGTATTGCAGCTGAGTTTTTAATACTTCGGGCTCTTTATCAGACATCCCCTCAACAACATGTTCAATAGCGCTTAAACCTAAGTTAACGCCATCGGTAGCCAAATTAACCAGCTCCGGCACCGTATGGCGAATACCGTTACTAAATTGCTCAAGCACTTTGCTTTCTTCGGTGCTTAAATCAACCCAATAACCGCGAATAAAAAGCTGGTTATTATTATTAATTTGCACGCGGGTTTGGCCTTTATCAAGAATACGTATAACGTCGTCGGTAATTATTAAGCCATGACTCAGCTCAACATCGCACTGCGACTGAGCTAAAACTGCAGAGCTTGAAAGTGCTAAACACAACGCCAATATCGAACGAGATAACAACGCCATATACACCTCAACAAGCTAAAAAAGGAAGGCAGGTAGGTTAACAAAAAACCAACTTTATGCAAGAAAAATAGCTGTTAGCTGTTAGCTGTTAGCTGTTAGCCAGAATAAATTATTAAGCATCGCGTTTACAATAAATACGGTTATTTTTTATTAGTAGGCGTGAAGCTTGCTCACGCAATTGAAACATCTATACCATGCAGCAAGACGCCTACAATAAATTTAGCTTCAGAGCTTATTTGGGCTGTAGACGTAGAGCTTGCTCACGTTAGAAGCGAAGCTTCTCATGGCTTTAAAATATAATAACCACTGTAAAAGCATTACCTTTAAACTTAGCCTAAAGCTCATTTGGGCTAAAAATAAGGCGCTTACTTAAAATAGCTGGTAATTATCTACATAGGGTGAGTCTTTCTCTTTCTTACTTAGTTATTTATTGCTAACCTCGCATTAACGTTTTTTTACTTAAACAATTTTTTGCTAACGGAATAATTATGCTAAAAAAAATATCGCTACTAGTCGGGATGGCAATCAGTGCAAATGTAATGGCTAAAGGCGGGGTTTCACCATATTTACCTTTAAATCAAGTACCGGAGCTTGAACATCAAGTACAACGCCTTTTAGCGGTAAGTAAAAATACGCACATAATGAGTAAGCCCTATAAAGCGCACGACATTTATAGAGTGCTACAAACTGTTAGGCACACTTACCCTGAGTTATATCAAACGCTTTCTTATCAACTTAGTCCTTATATGCAAAGCGATGCAGGCGCTTTTGCAAAAGTTACCATTGCAGCAGGCACAAAAGATAAAACACTGCCAAACCAGCGCGGGCAAACCACAAAAACCAACTTAATTGTTGAAGGCAGCGCATATGCTAACTTTGGTCGCCATTTTGGTGTAAGTGTGGCAGGCATAGCCAACGAAGACGAAATACTCCCAACACAAAGCTTTATATACTTAGGGTATAAATACGCACAACTAGATATTGGTTACCGTGAGCACTGGTACTCCCCCTTTGAAGACAGCGCCATGCTACTAAGTACACAAGCTAAAACAACACCTTCTATAACAATAAGTAACGTAGAGCCAATCACTAGCTTTAACATTAGATACGATATATTTATTAGCCAAATGACAGAGCAAAGCGGCATATTAAAAGAAGGTAAACAAACAGGTGTTGATAGAGTTTACGAACCAGGTAAACCGTATTTATTTGGTTTACATACTAGCTTTGCGGCTACCGATAATTTAACTATAGGTTTAAGCCGCTTAATGCAGTTTGGTGGCGGGCCACGTAGTGTAACACTAAAAGATTTTGCTGAAGGCTTTTTTAGCCCTGGCAGTAAAGACAACATAGGTAGAAAGGATGCCGATGAGCTTGGAGAAAACTACGAGCTAGGCGATCAACTAGGCTCTATAACATTTGAATACAACAACAGCTTTTATACCTTACCGTTTGAGTTTTATGGTGAAGTCGCGCTTGAAGATACCTTAGGCGGCTCACGCAATAACGCTTACAGCTTTGGTTTATATTTACCTTATATTGCAAACAACCACAGCTTGCGCTTAGAACACAGTAATTGGCAAAAGCTTTGGTACGCCAATGGTATTTATCTAGATGGAAACCGTAATTCAGGTAATGTTATAGGCCATTGGGCTGGTGATGAGCACGACTATAGCGACTACACGCCAGCTAAATCAATGAGCATAAATTGGCATTGGCAGTTAAGCCCTATAGAAACGCTAAATACCACTATTCGTTCGCTTGAAAATAAAAACAGCGGCTATAAAACAGGCTACGAGCTACAAACAGCCTATACACGTAAGCTAAGCAAACCAATAATGGGGGCGCAAAGCTGGGGAGCAGAGCTGTATCAGGGTAAAGATGTATACGGAGAAACCTTTGCACGGTTAGCTGTATTCGCAAACTTTTAAAGTTTATTAAAAGCGCACCTTAAAATTTTGCTTTAAATTTTTTGTAGGCGTGAAGCTTGCTCACGCAAAAGGTAAATACGTAAAAGCGGCGCTTTTAATGCGCCAGCAAGCAAGGCGCCTACAACGTTACCCTCTAAAGCGCAGCGTCTCTTAACCTCTTTGTGAATAAATAACTAAACCCCCTATTGCACAAAGAGAAGAAAATGAGGAGTAAATGAGAAAACATTAAGTACAAGCAATTATGTGTTTTAACTTCTCTAAAGCGCAGCGTCTCTTAACCTCTTTGTGAATAAGTTACTTAAAACCCTATTGCACAAAGAGAAGCAAAAGAGGAGCAAATGAGTAAGTCATTTAAGTAGCAGCGAGTTTACCTCGCGTTTAAATTTATTATTCCGGTAATCTCCCCATTTTTAATGGAGGCTATCTGTAGAATTTTCGTTGTTTAACTTTTCCAGTTTTTGTATGGGTGTTATCCCACCTATGCCCATGTTAGGGCGTTCATTATTATAAGTCCATAACCA
>Ga0209452_1000064_pt1 | contig 48721 bp, 44 predicted proteins | sample WorMetimpBELIZE1_FD_187388 | JGI IMG/M metagenome (GOLD analysis project Ga0209452, IMG submission 187388) | Marine gutless worms symbiont microbial communities from Max Planck institute for Marine Microbiology, Germany - Olavius imperfectus... | ecosystem: Host-associated > Annelida > Digestive... | reverse complement strand
CCAGCGCATACTTACAAATTGTCGAAAATTGGCGGAGTGGACGGGACTCGAACCCGCGACCCCCGGCGTGACAGGCCGGTATTCTAACCAACTGAACTACCACTCCGCATTTTCGTTTCTGCTTAGGTCTCCCTTTGCAGCGGCGTGAATAATACGAATCAGCCCCGACTTCGTCAAGGGCTTTTTTGTTTTTTTACAGGTTTTTTAGTCATCTGACATCGAAAGGTTTAAAATTTCACCTGATTTGTCACTTTTTGAGCCATTTTTGCCGACTTGATTTTTTTCTGTGTCGGTACTGCTTTCATCAATTGCTTTCTTTTTGTTTAAAAAAGGCAGTTTAAAGTTAAATTTGATTGGCTTTTTCTGTACAAAAATACGAATTGCTAACCACCCTAACAATAAAATGAGCAAATTACAGCCCACGATTAAAGTCACTAATGTAGAAGTGGCCATTTTTTCTTCAACGGGCTCTGTTTCCAAAGGGAGGTTTTGATCAATCAGCGTAGCTGGGTCTATTTCGGGCACTGCTTCTATGGGTCTTTCTATCTCAAACTTGTACGTTGGTATTGTGGCCATAAACTCACGCCCGTTTATATTAGTACCAAAAACAGACAGTTCAACGCTGTATCTTCCCCAATCATAGTTTTTAATTGCCAGCTGTCGTGTATCACCGGCTTGCGCATCAATGGTAAACATTTGCTCTTCATTGTTGGGGTAATAAATTTTCCCCTGCACAATGACGGTGTCGGGTTTGACTATGCTGCTGTCTATATTAATAGTTAGCTGGTGATCGTCGATATCACCCTCTGCCAGTGTTATTTCAGATTCGAATGGCGGTTCATGCACAATAATCGGGTCTTGCACTATGCGTCGCTGTAATAAAGGAGTCGCGATATAAAGCTCTGGCGTCCACTGCCCTGCAGGAAAGTCTAATTTAAACTCACCTGTAAATACGCCATCTTTGGGGCGTTCGTCAAAGCCACGGCCATCGTCTTTAAATTCGGCCACCTCTTGAATGCCTGCTCCAAAGTTTGCATAGCTTTCATCGTTAGTGCTGACAAAGTCAACATTTAGACTTACTACATCTTTAAATAAATTGGCATCAATAGGCTCGTCATCATTTAAAATTTCACCGGTGATTTTTATTGTTTCACCTCTAAACAACATAGGGGGTAACGGCTGCGCTTTTAAAGACACCTCCCCTAATACTACGATCCGGCTGTCTGGTGAAATACGCCCAATTACTTGCCATGGCCCAGCCATAGGATTTTTTATGGTGATTAAATCGTAACTAAGCTCATCAAACCAATCGAGGTTGGGATCTTTTACGGCGTTAGTAGCAAAGTACTTACTTCCATCGGGCCTAACTAAAATCACCGCAGGCGAGCCCGACTTTCTGAAAAAGAGTAAGGTTATTTCGTCTAATTGGCTGTCTATGCGAAAACGGTTATCTAGCAGCGGTATTTCATTTTGTTGGCCGTCGCGTTTTAGTAACTCTACTTGTTTAACGGCAAACGCACTGGCGCTAAACAGCGAGGTAGCGCACAGTGCAGTTATAAAATACATCGTTTTCATAGTTGGCCCTATTCAGCGCGCCATAAACAGTGGCCGCCTTCTTTGTTTACAAGATCGAGTCGTGCTTCGTGTGCGCTTTGCTCAGCATCGTTTGCGCGCAACACAACTAAAGGGGCTCTTTCACTATTTAAGCGCCTTATGCCGCCCGTCTGTTGCTCGCTATCGTCATCCTTATTTTGATTCAAGTTTAGCTTGGTTTGCCCGCCAGTCATGGCTAAGTAAACATCGGCTAAAATTTCAGAATCCAGTAGTGCGCCGTGTAATGTTCGCTTTGCGTTGTCTATATCGTAACGACGGCATAACGCATCAAGGTTATTCTTTTGACCTGGATGCAAGTCACGCGCCATTTTAAGGGTGTCGAGAACTTGGCAGTACTCGTGGGTATTGGGATAGCCTTGGTTAAGTAGCGCAAATTCGTTATCCATGTGGCCCACATCGAACGCCGCGTTATGTATTACAAGCTCAGCGCCTTTAATGTAGTCAAAAAACTCTTGCGCTATATCACGATAAAGGGGTTTATCACGTAAAAACTCATTGGTAATACCGTGAACATCTATCGCTTCTTCTTCAATGCTGCGTTGTGGGTTAATGTAAACATGAAAATTATTACCGGTTAGGCGCCTGTTTATTAACTCTACACACCCAATTTCTATAATGCGGTGCCCCTGTTTGGGGTCGATGCCGGTGGTTTCTGTATCTAAAACTATTTGTCTGCGTGCCATATCGAATTTAGCCTGACTCTGGTATCTTTCTATAATCACTTTATTGTACATAATATCAAGGTAAAACAGTGCAAAAAACCGTAGAGATTTACACCGATGGCTCATGTTTAGGTAATCCGGGCCCAGGTGGTTATGGTATTTTTATGATTTATAACGGTCACGAAAAAAAGCTAAGCCAAGGCTACAAGCTTACAACCAACAACCGTATGGAAATGCTTGCTGCTATTGTTGCTCTTGAAACACTCACTCGCCCATGCACCGTTAACCTCACAACAGACAGCCAATATGTTAAGCAAGGCATTGAGTCTTGGCTTGCAAATTGGAAAAAGCGAGGCTGGCAAACATCGGCAAAACAACCGGTAAAAAATGTTGATTTGTGGAAACGTCTTGATAGCGCCTGCAGCGAACACACCGTGACCTGGAAATGGGTTAAAGGACACAGTGGGCATAAATATAATGAAATAGTGGATGATTTAGCCCGCGATGCTGCAGGCAGTAAAAATTTACTTGATGATGTCGGTTATCAGCCTTAGCTATTATTTTTGTTATTGCAGCGCTTAAAGTGCTGCTTTGACGTTTGCCTAAGCCCTGCCCCTTTTACAGGCGAAAACTGCGGCCTTGCATGCCATTTAGGTTTTATGGGGGTGAGCGGAGCCACACGTTTTCGCGCAACCAGCATATACACACTGCCCATAGGTTTTAAATACTGTTTGGCAAAACTACGCCAAAAAGCAAAACGTGATAACCTGTTGCCACGCGCAAGGGATGAGTAAATAAAACGTTCGTCGTTAATAATCTCGAACCCCAATAAGTTAAGCCAATCTTTTACCCGTGCGGGTGTAAAAAAGCGCCCCGTCCACGGCAGTTTTTGGCCACTAAATGGCAACATTTGCGCCAAACCACATAAACTAAATGGGTTAAACCCGGTAATAACAATGTATCCACCGGGTATCAGCGTGCGGTGAGCCTCTCGCAATATGTGATGCGGGTCTGAGTGATACTCTAAGCAGTGACTTAAAATACACGCATCAACACTGTGCTCATAAAAAGGCAGCTCGTCTATATCGGCTATCACACCTGTGTAAGGCCCCTCTTCGGCAACACAGACTTGGTGTTTTATCGTGCTTACGCTGGTATTAAGCTCACCACTTAAATTACCTAATTTAAGCATGTGGTAACCAAACATACGCCCCAGCCATTGATCCATTTTTTGTTCAATATCAGCACGTAAATAATCCCCATGAGGAAACTGCTGCCACGACAGCGGTTTGGGTCCTTCTTGAAAACTAAGGGCTGGTTTCATTTTTATAGCTCGTTATACTAGGTGTTATCCGTCACTTTATAGAGCAAATTACTATGGTGCAAGTTAAAGCAATTAAAGCATTTTCTGACAATTATATTTGGTGTTTAACTACCCATAACAGCGACCTAGCATGGGTAGTTGACCCAGGCGACGCCCAGCCCGTTATGGCGCATTTAGCAGAGCATAATTTACAACTTGGTGGCATTTTAATTACCCATCATCATAGCGATCACACCGGCGGCGTCGCCGAGCTTGTGAAGCAATTTTCGAACATTACTGTTTACGGCCCTCAAAATAGCCCATTCGCGGGGATCACTAATAAGCTGCTTAATGGCGAAAGTATTGAGATTTTAGGTACTCGCTTTAACGTTATTACCACCCCTGGTCATACACTTGATCACATTTGCTATATTCATGAAGAGCTGGCCTTTACCGGCGACACACTTTTTAGTGGTGGTTGCGGACGATTATTTGAAGGCACGCCAGAGCAAATGTGGCACTCATTTAATAAGCTGCGTGAGCTGCCCCAAACTTGCAAAGTCTACTGCGCACATGAATACACACAAGCCAATTTAGCCTTTGCTAAAGCCGTTGAGCCACGCAACCCTGAGCTACTCCAATACAGCGATAAAGTAGATGCGCAGCGTGCAAACAACGAAATTACACTGCCAAGTACAATAGGCCAAGAGCTTAAAGTTAACCCTTTTATGCGCAGTGACTTGCCAACTATTACTGAGTTGGTACCCAAAGAGCATCTCTTGGTTACAAAAAACAATGAACCATGGGAGAACTTTGCTAGTCTGAGACTTTTCAAAGACAACTTTTAGTTAAGGTATGTTGACCTGTTGTAATTAATTTTGCAGCATCATGTTTTGCTTTGAGCTAATTAAAACCATGGGTTTAAAAATAGCGCATGGTTTTATCAACATGTTAAAGTTGGTCGTTAAGTGGCAATGTTGACTCATAACGGGTAGTATTCGCCGAGTTTTTTTACCTGATGTATTGGTATATATGAATAAATCTCCTCTATTAATTACCTTGGCGCTTGCGCTAAGTGGTTGTCAAACATTAACAACCGTAGATTCAGACGCACAAGCTGCTACCCAAGCAAATAAGCGCTTAGAAGGCGCAAGCCCTAACGATATTAACAATGCATTGATGGTAAACGAGCAATATCAACACGTTGAACAGAGCGAAGACACCCCCGTTTTTGACGATGTGTGGGAGCGCATTCGCTACCAGCTGTCTATTGATGTACCGCAAAACCGCCCTGTTGTTACCGAGCGTAATTACTATGCGCGTCATCAAGCTTATTTAGACCGTATTTCAAAACGCGCAGAACCTTACTTACACTTTATTGTTGAAGAAGTAGAAAAGCGCGAAATGCCTATCGAAATCGCCCTTTTACCTATTGTAGAAAGCGCGTTTGACCCATTTGGCTACTCTAATCGCAGTGCTTCGGGTATTTGGCAATTTATGCCAGCCACTGGCGAGCGTTTTGATTTAAAACAAAACTGGTGGTACGACGGCCGACGCGACATAGTGCAATCTACGCGTGCTGCCCTTGATTACTTATCGTATTTACACAAAACCCTTGAAGGCGATTGGTTAAACGCCATTGCCGCTTATAATTCAGGCGAAGGGCGTTTAATGCGTGCGATTAAGAAAAATCGTAAAAAGCATTTGCCCACCGACTTTTGGTCATTAGATTTACCAAGCGAAACCACCGCCTATGTACCAAAGCTTTTAGCTCTTGCCGATTTACTAAAACGTGCTGATGAGTTTAATGTTAAATGGAAGCCCATTATCAACGCGCAAGTTGTTGAAGTGGTTGATATAGGCACGCAGATTGACTTAGCGCTTGCCGCAGATATGGCTGATATGACTCTTACCGAGTTGTATCGTCTCAATCCAGGTTTTAACCGCTGGGCAACGGATCCTAATGGTCCGCATTTTTTACTGTTACCCACCGATAAAGCTAAGCAATTTAGCCAAAAGCTGGCACAAACCGATGTGAAAGACCGCTTACGCTGGCAACAATACACAGTGGCGCGCGGTGATAGCCTATCGGTTATAGCTAAAAAGTTTACCACCAGCACCAGTGCTATTCGCTCGCTTAACAAATTAAACTCAAACACCATACGTATTGGCCAGCAATTGTTAGTCCCCTTGACCGATGGGGCAATTAATAGCGAGCATTTACCTAAACAAATGCGTTTAGCTGCCAACAAAGCAACCCGTACTAAGCTGTCACACACAGTTAAAAGTGGCGATACCTTGTGGGACATTAGCCGCGAATATGATGTCACCATGGATGAGCTTGCCTCGTGGAACAAGTTGAAGAAAAATGCAGTACTTAGATTAAATCAAAAGCTCACTGTTTATAAATCAGCGAGTAAACCACAAGCAACTGCAAGTACCAATCGCACCATTACCTACAAAGTACGCCGTGGTGACTCGCTTGCTCGTATTGCGTCTAAATTTAATTTAACCGTGAACGAAATTATTAAGTGGAATAACTTAGCAGGTCAAAAATACTTACAACCGGGTCAAAAGTTAAAGCTTAAGGTTGATGTAAGAAGCAGTTAACCCACTGTTTAATAAAAACTAAAAAGGAGCGCATGCGCTCCTTTTTTAATACTTAAGATTTATTAGATGGGACTAAAATTAAATTAAGCCGGTAGCTTTTCAAGCCACGCTTTTAGCCACGGCTCTGTCACAGGCCAAGGCTCAAAGTCTTCGCAGGCATCTATTTCTAAGCGATTTCCTACCGGCTTTGCCTGCAAGTCACGTAGTAACTCATCAAAGCTGCGCCCTGCTCCGCAAAAGGTATCGCCGTAGCATCTATCGCCCATGGCTATCACACCAAATGGCTTATCGGTTAGCATCGGAAATGTGCTATTCATAGCAAAGTAAAGCCCTGATAAATTACTCGGTACATCACCTTGCCCTGTAGTTGAGGTAACAACTAATATGTGCGAGGCGTTTTTAATATCATCAAGTGAGGCCTCACTAATAACGCTCGCAGTATGCCCTGCTTTTTCAATTGCATTTGCAACGTCGTAGCTTAAACGTTCTGCGCCGCCGTTAACGCTGCCTACAAAAATACTAATATGTGCCATTAATAATCCTTTTCTTGCTGTGGCCAACCTAGTTGCTTACAGACTTTGAGCATGTCTTCACCTAGTGGCGCTTTAATTACGATGGGTTTATGCGTGTAAGGGTGCACAAAACTAAGCTGCGTTGCAAATAGCATTAACCGCCTCAGTGCAAAATGCTCCCTAAAAAATTGATTATGCTGATTATCACCATGGTTTACATCACCAATAATGGGTATCGACAAATGATTAAGATGACGCCTAATTTGATGCTTTCGCCCTGTTTTTGGAAAACACTCTACCAGCGAGTAACGCACCGTGGGGTATTTACCAATAGGAATAGGTAGCGTGGCTTGATGCAAACAATTAAATTGCGTTTGCGCCGCTTGTGGCGCTTTATTTTGTGTGGCAAATTTATCAGCTATTTTATCAAGCTCTTCTTTTAATGGTTTATCTAAAAACACAGATTCAGGCGCAAAACCGCGTACAAGGGCTAAATAGCGTTTTGTAATCGTGCCTTCAATAAATAACTGATTCATGTCACGAGCCGCTTCTGAGCTTAGCGCAAATAGCAACACGCCCGATGTCGGCCTATCTAGCCTGTGCACCGGAAAAACATGTTGCCCTAATTGGTCGCGCAGCATCTGCATTGCAAACTGAGTTTCGTGTTTATCTAAAAAAGAGCGATGGACTAATAACCCTGCGGGCTTATCTATGGCAACAAAGTATTCGTCTTGGTAAAGAATGTTAAGCTCGCCGTACTCTACAGATTCACCCTTTTCAGTCATGGGGTTGACCTAAAAAAGCATCAAATTCACTAAGTAGCTTTATAATTTCGCCGCTACCGGTTATACCCACTAACGCCATTTCTGCCATAGGCGCAATGGCAAAATTTTGCGGCAATGGCTGGTTAAGCGTTATTAATTGCTGCATTTTTTCAATAAATACAAACTGTAACCATTGCTCAAATGCCATGGTATCGTGACAAAAAGGCACTTGAGATTGTAATTTGTGCGCCTCTATTGGCGTGCTTTGCCACAGCTTATGTTTTTTTAAAAGGGTGCTTAATTGGTTTAAATAAGCTTGCGTTTGCTGATACATAACCACTCTTCTTTTTACATTATAGGGCAATTATACCCTGTTCCCTCAATGCCTGCTATGGCGTATAATTGAGGTAATTTTGCAGTAAAAACAATTGAGATAACGATGAGCGAACACATAGCGACACTTGGCCAACTTTTAGATGGCGCCGGTACACAATGGCGTGCTTTTGATATTGGCAGGCATATTACTAAGCTTGATAAAAAACAATTTTTAGCTATTGAGCAAGCCCAAGTTCCTTATCCTTATCCGCTTGCAGGGCATGCATGGCTGGCCATTCAATTTTGGGATAGCAAAGCAAGTAAAGAACCGTATGTATGGTTTTTAAAATTTCCACTTGATGAGCAAAGTAAATTAGTGAGCGCGAGCCGCGATCATTTCGCTAATATGGTAATTGAGGCCCTAGGCAGCGAAATTACTGGCGAGCAAGCCGATGGTAAGCTAGATAATAACCCGTATGTGTTTACCCCTAATGCAAATAAGTTAGCGGCGTTTAACGCTCAACTTAAAGTATTGTTAAAGCAACCAGCCTCTAAATATTACGAGCATACGCAGCTATACTTTAGTGGCACTTTAGGTTTTGATGACTGGCAAAGCGTTGCGCTACAAGGTATTGCTGATTATGCACTACGCCTAGATAACGACAATAACTTAACAAACTTGCAAAAAGCTTGGCCGCATTTACCGCTTGAGGTTTTACAGCCTTTGAGCGCCATGCTTGAACATGTTGAAATACCGCCATCACTCAGTGAGCTGTTACTTGCTTACGGCCAAACAGCCATTGAAAATAACGATACTATTGCACTCACCGCCGCACTGCGCTCACTTTCAAAAGGCCAAGCGCAAGGGCTGTGCACACAACTAGTAGATGCTGCATTAAGCTCATCTGTTGGCACGGACTCTGACGTACTTTTAACAATTGCAGGGCGTTGTTTTACTCAACTAGAAGAGCCTGAGCGCTTACATATTTTTATGGATAATTGTGCGCACCACCAGCAAATTGCCGAGCTATTTCCCAGTATATTTGCTGATTTAGTTGCAATACCCACTATACGCCCACACTTATTAGGCTTATTACGTAAAGAAAATCGCAGCGAAACCCTCGCTCGCGCAATTGGAAGGTTGTTCTCTTAATGGCTACTTTGTGGACGTTTATCGCTATTGGCGCTGTAATTTACTTGTTTTGGCTAAACCGCAAAGTAGCAGAAGCAGCTAACGGTCATGCCGCGCGCCAAGCTGAGCAGTTACAGGTTCAGTTAATGAGCGTAGCGTGCACAAAACGCCGCTTTGGCATTTTAAAAAATGGCAAGCCGGGGATCAAAAGCGAATTTATGTTTGAGTTTTCAAGTGATGGCGAAAATGCCTATCAAGGTATTTTAATGATGGAAAATGAAATGCTAAAAAGCGTAGTTGTGCCGCCACACAAAATTTAACTGTAATCGTTAAAAACGGTGGGGTTAGAGCAAAATTAATAAATAGGTTAATACATAAAACTAAGGCGTAACAAAAGTTACGCCCCACTCTTACAGCATCCTGCCTGTTATCCTTGACCCAAAATCCGTATTATCATCCCCTGAACGAGTAAACAACCCTATTTACCCTCAACATTGCGTCCTGCAAAATCCATAACCATCCTGGCTAACCCGCGTAAACTAACGCTTGGCTACTTACTGTAGCATCATCCTTGGTCATCCTTTTAAGTAGCTCCTGCCACTTTAAATGCATCCTGCATTATCCACTTGCCGCCTTGGCCATCCTGCGTAAACTAACGCTCCTGCTACTTCCTGTAGCTTCATCCATGAATATCCTTAAGTAGTTCCAACTACTAAGCGCTTCGTGCACTTCCTAGTTCGTCCTTGTATCCTTTTTAACTTGTCCTTTATGCTTCCTGCTAGCGTCTGCTATGTTGCCTATTCCGTATCCTTGGCAGTAGCTTAGTCATTAAGCTATGTCGTCTTGACGCGTTAAATACTACGCGAGTTTGACTTTCATCCTACTAGGTAAACAAAATTAATTTTTAGTAATATATATGAAAAAATACAAAATCCCTTTATAAACAGTACACTAATCAAGTGTAGCTGTATTTATGAACGGCCATAACTGACAATGCGCACGCCGATGTAAGATATATCTCACGGGCATATGTCCGTAATGGCGCTTATCGCTTACAGGTGGTATCTGTCATTCGAAGTGAGATTCTCAGTCACTTGATAACTAGGTTCTAGATAACAGTTATTTAAAATTGAGCTTTCATAGGATATTTAGGTATGTATCTCGAATGTGAGTAATATCATCTAATACATGTATGTTACCCGTTATTGTTGCCAAATGGGCAGCGGATAACATACTAATACATTTCAACAACTGTAACGGGTAGCCTTCACTGTGTTGTTTCATAGCATGGTTAGCGGCAAAATATATGCCGCTAACGTTTTACTAAAAACTTAATCACATTGAAGCTGTGGTTTCTTGTTAGTGGCTTGATAGTTTTCTTTTGAAGCAGATTTATACTTGGTTAGTTGAATGTTTTTCTTCCATGTAGGCCAACTATCAACAACTTGTTTTGCTCTTGTAATGTTTTTCTCTGTGCTAGTCATTTTTATTTTCCTTCGCTGATTCTTTAATTTCATCAAGCTGCTTTATTAACATAACCTCTGCATCTAAATAAGACAAGGGAGTCATAGGAACTCGTAACTCTGATTCGCTCCGATTCCATTCTTTTAGCAGACCATTTTCTTTACGTTTCAACTTCCTACCACTACTTAAATTCATTGAAAATAAATCGACAAACCTTCTTGGCCCTATACCAACAAATGGTTCAAACATAACTTTTTCTGACTCACCTGGAGAGCCTTCAGCATTAATAGAGTCATTGTGAAGTATAGTAGCAAAGCTCTTGGGATAAGGTTCTATGTACAAAACTCTTTTCACACCGGAAGCTACAATGTGTTTAGCACAATTATGACAAGGGTAAGTTGTTGTATATAAATTAGAACCTCTAGTTGAAATTCCATTTCTTGCTGAGGATAATAGTGCTTCCATCTCGGCATGAACAGCTCGCCCATACTCGGTAATATCTAATAGCCCAGTATCTTTAAGCTTCTTTTTCCCTTCTTTTAATAACTCCTCGTCAGTTGTGTCTTCAGGGTTACTAAATTTTTTCATGATATTTAATATGATTTTATTTTTTTGCTCTTCGTTTGAGTCTTTACCTAATTCATAATCTCTAATATCTTCACCGTCAACAGGCCAATATAGGCCACCTCCTGATTTGGGTACATCATTGGCTCCTGTAGCTAAAATATCCGACTCTTGATTAGTTAAAACAGCTCCCACTTGTCTAGACAAATCAGCAGAGCGAAGAGATGCAGCATATGCCATAAACATTGCATATTCATCAGCTGTCGGTGGGACAACAGGTTTGGAATATAATAAGTCTAGCGTTCTGCCTATTTGTGTCGATAATGAATGTGCGTCATCTGATGTCACAAATGCATCAGCTATTTGGAATACATCTCTTGTACTTTGTCCAAATGAATCGGATTCTTTATCGTCCCTTTCAATTAACCTTTCCAGCTCTTCTTCAGGAACTCCTTTTTCATCTTTTAAGTAGCGCTTCCTGCTTTCTATACTAGAAGATATGCCTAAAAGGATAAAACCTGGACCATAGACTTGTCTCAACGTTTCAACTTCATCAGGATGCTTAAGTGATCTAATAATATGAACGTGTCTCGGCAATGGCTCAGGGGTTTCACCCAAGCGCTTTTTATTGATTTCATTTATTGCTAATAGCGCAAATAAATCCCCACGTTCACTTGCCTGTCTTAGGGCATTACCCGTATTCATGGCAGTATCTAGACGGCTTTGCTCAGTGTATGGGCCTGTCGCAATACCTTGAAATTCCTTTGCAACTTGAGAAAGGTGAATATAGTTAACCTCGTATCTGAATTGATTGAAATATGAAACGAAGCGGTTATGCACATCATCTAAGTTAACACCAACAGGTGCAACCAACCCGATAACTATTTCACAATCGTTTGAAAAGTTCTCAATTTGCATCTTATATCCTTATTATTGTAATGTGGCCAATACTTGGCGGAAACTATCTAAGCCTGCTTCCATGTTTTCAATTATTTCACCAGCTAATTGGTCTGCTTTTTGAAGCGAGTCTTCAAGGTTTGTTATCGCTGTTTCTTGGCAATCACGCAGCCCTAAATCCTTTGCAGGTAGCTTTGCTGGGTTTAACGGTGGAATATCTTGAAGGCGGGCACGAAGTGAGTTTCCTTGATCAACCCAAGCCTTTAACGTTTCAGGTCGATGAAAGCTAAAAACTTCACGGGAGCGAGGCTTGGGATCTCTACCATCTGTAAAGCGTGTAATAACACCAGTGCTTTCATATAAAAAAGGGAGTGGCTTGCTATTGTTTACCCATTTAAGCTTTGCTTTGGCGTAACCTTTGGTTTGATCTTCTACGGCAGTGATTTTCTCACCTGCTTCTTCTCGTTTAGCTTCTATGACACCAACAGCTTTTTTATTAACGAAAAGAACATAATCGGCGGGGCCTACATCTGTTTGGTATTCACGAATAGCTTGCCCAATACCGTCGTTAAGATTGATTTTGTTTTTACCTTGCACAGTCCAACCAGCAAGTTTGAGCATCTCATCAATTTTATCGCGGGCTATTTGTTCTGCGTTTTGATTTACCAACTTTACTCTCCCTAGTTTTGTTCGAAGCTTAGCTTTATTAATTGCTTTGCTATATCCAGTTCTTCAATATTTCGGACGATAACCTCTAGATCACCAGTTCCCCAATGCCCTTTACCTCTAACATCACTGACCATACCTTTTTTAAGCTCTACAGATTCAGGATTTAGGTTTAGATAAATTCTTAATGAAGGGTCTTGTAATGGTGCCCATACTTGAACGCTTGCGAAATTTTTAATCTTTTTAAGTGCTGTGTAAAACTTTAATTCCTTGCGTTGCACGTCGTCACCGAGTGACAGGCCAAACTCACAAATATGCTCATAAAGCTTTAAAAGCTCTTCACTAGCGGCAGCGATTCGATTTTGATGGTAATCCTTCCGTTCTTTTTTTGAAGTTTCTTGAACTGTTTTTTCCTGGAGTACGGCAGCTGCGGGGTTAGAAAAGTAACGATTAGATGAGTGGCTGTTTACCAACTCTAATAAAAACAAATCCTCTCCAAAATACTTGTATCTCATCAACTCAATGTTTTTATCAATTTGTTTTATCGCGTGCTCATCATACTTGGTAAAGTCAGAAGCGATACAAATTAAGCGTGCACCTTCCCATTCAAGATTGTCAGCGGCTTCACTGCTGAGCTTTTCCATTACGAGTAACTTGAATTCAGCCTTATGGTCGATAAGCCAATCATAATAAAACAGCCCTTGATTAATTACGTTTTCATTAGTGTGTCGTTTGTATTCTATGATGACTGGACAACCATTTTCATCTACACCAAGTGAATCAATTCTGCCACCGTTTGAGGTAGTAAATTCTGAAGCAAGGAACTTTACATTCAGGAAGGTTTCCATTTGTGACTCAACGAGCTGCTGCAAGTCTTTTTCAAGCTTCGCTTGTGCTCGCACTAGCTCTAGTGCAGCTCCTTTTGCTTGGTCTAATTTGAATAACTTTATATCGCTCATTTATTCCCTGCTGTAAACTCTCAAAGCTTGAAGTCTAATTTAATGTAAATTATTCTTAAATTCAATAAATTACGCATTACAAATTACTATCGTTATTACTAGTAAAAGAGTGAACTGGTTCAATACATAATTTAGTTTGAAGACACGTTAAAAGCTTACTTCCACAACTCATCAAATTGTTATAGTGGTTTATAATCTATGAAAAATTACTACTTTATAAACCACTATAAATAAATACAACGAAATATCTGTACCTTAAACAACACTAAATTAGCAAACCGACAACATGCTTAGGCTCAACATACCTACCTTAAGCGACCAATAATCAAATTATCAGTCAAGTTATCCATTCTCTGTTGTTGAGTCAGTCGCTGTTTATATGAGTGCTCTAGAATATATAGAGGCTTTAAATCAGAACGCTGTGTACTTAACTTTTCATCCATATTAATTCGATTGCACGCATTACGTAGTGCAAACTCAACAAGCATCGGTCTTGAAAAATTGTGGAACTTGCAAACAATGTCCATTTTTTCGACAAAATCATTTGTCATTCTTATAGACTCTTCATCCTTATCCAATTTCTGTCTTTGTTTTTCAAGATGCTTTAAAGCAGCTGGTGTATTAGTAGGCAATCCTCGTTCCGATTTTATATAGTCGATTTCAAACTCAATAAAGAAACATGCCCACACATCTTTCTTGAGTCCCAATTCATCGCATACTTTCTTAAATTGCTCTGCTACATCACGACTTATTAAAAATTTTCTAGATGTTTTCTTTATTTTCATCTCTAACCTACGTCATTTGACGTAGCCATATATTTTTAAAAAAAAATTCCCGCTTTCTTTGGAAATAACCTCACTAAATTTGAATGACGGCGGCAATTTCCGGCCTAATTCGCAATTAATGAGCAAAACTAAGGAATTTTTCAGCCAAAAACATAATAACTTAAAACATAACTAAAATGTATCATCTTGATTATAAAGATTTTAAAAACACAAACCGCACAAAAAACACACAACACTTGAGGCGAATTTCGAAGCCTTTACTTAAATGTATTTGCAAATCTAAAATCCTCTAAAGAGCACGTAAATAAAGGCTTTTAGGGCCGTTTTTATATTTGCAGTTTTTAAAAGCACAATCTTTAATTATAGCTAAGAATTATTTTTAGCCATAAAAATTGATGTAAATGTTGAGGTGAAAAATGAAAGGCAAAACAAAAACAACTAAACATCGTTCCAAATTTACGATCAACTTTTATAGCCATTTAAACAAATGCCACATGTGGTGCGAATCTTTTCTTGAGATGAACTACGCACTTACGCTTGAGTTCGATGAATCGGTTAAATCCTATTGTACTCAACCAGAATATTTCAGCGTGTACGGTAAACGCTATACACCTGACTTTTTAATAGAATATAAATCAGGGTATTCAGATTACGTTGAAGTAAAGCATACACATTTCATTGATGATGACTTTTTCAGCCTCCATCATTTAAGAAAAGAAGTGATTTATCAACATAACCGTCATGAATTAATGCTTGTAAGCGAACTTGACTTAGATTCTAAGATTATTTCTAACTACGAACTTTTAAGACCCTACAAACAAATTGATGTTGAACCTATCACCCCTCTACTAGTTAAGCTACCGAGAAAGCTAACATTAAAGAGGCTTGAATTTCATATTTCTAAACACTCCAACGGTACAAGAGCACATGCTTGGGCGCTCGTTGCACACCAATTCTTTGACTTTGATGCTCGTTTTAATCTTGGCCCCGACACACTATTAATGAGGAGGCTAGGATGAACCATAATCCTATCGTTGGAGATACTTACTTTGATGAAAATAGAGAGGCATTTAATCTTATTTTCTTCGACAGTGACGAAGCAATACTTAAGCCATTAAGACAAGAAGCCTCGCGTATAAGCTTGCCGATACCAAGGGATGAGTTTGAACAGCAAGTTCAAAGCGGTTTTTACAGGCCAGAATATAGCTTAAAACATGACAACGACGCATTGACCGAAGACCAGGAAAAGGAGATTAATAAACGAGAACCTTATATAGTTGAGCTTCAAGCGTTGGTAGATGCAGGCCACAATCCAACGTCACCCAAAACAATGGCAATCCTAAAATCAAATGTACATGACAAGTACCACATTGGCATACACAAACATGGTAATTCTAGTATTGCTCGTTGGTGGAAAGAGTATAAGGCTGCCGATTATAAACTAAAAAAATCAGTTTCTCCCAGAAAGCAACAACCTAAAAGAACAGATACTGCTAGTGAGAACTTTTTAAATCAATTTTTTGTTGATACTTGGGTCAAAGGTTCTACAGCTAATATTGCTGCTGGCTACGATGCATATAAGAAAGCAGTCGAAGCTGTTCAGAGTCACAATGATGCAATTATGCTAATGAGCGATTCAACCTTTAGACGTCGAGTCGAGTCGTTAAATAAGTTCAACATCATCTTCAATTCAGGTAACTACGCCGAAATTAAGCGAGCTTTAAGAACACTTAGTAAGAAAATCCAGACTTCATATGTCATGGAACGAGTAGAAATGGACAGAATGTCATTAAACTTTTGTTTGATTGATGAAGATGGCCAACCAACAGATACTGTTGATATCTATATAGCGCTCGATTGTCATGCTCGATACCCGTTGAGCGTTACCTATGAGCTAGGCTGTGCTGAAGACACTATAGGCGTTGTAAACTCTTTCAAACGTATTTTTTATAGAACTAGCAATAACCTTAATGCTTTTGGTGTACCTTACAAAGTAATTGTAGATAATGGCCCAGGTTATAAATCAGCAGCATTCAGGAGTGTAGTTGAACGCTTAGGCTGTAATTTAGTTAAGGCCCCGTCGAATGAACCTTGGAAAAAACCATTTGTCGAAAGCTTTATTGGTACTTTGCGAAGTGAGTTTTTCGAAGGTGGCAAATTTGAAGGGCCAGATGGAAAAATTATAATTGGCTTGCCAGGCTACAAAGCTAAGCGAACTTCTAAAAACTCTTCTCCTATATCTAATGACAACTTAAAAAAAGCTGCGGCAATCACTATAGAGGAGTTCTCTAAACTCTTATATAATTACCTTGTTGAGTATGTGAATCAACCTCATTCAAGCCTAAATGGAAAGACTCCCCAGCAAGTGTGGGATGAGTCTGTAAATGAAAAACCTTTAGTTCCAGTCAATAAAGATCTTGTTGAAGCTGCCTGCCATTATAAAGAGGAAACACCAAAATTGCAGCCTCGTGGAACAGTACGAGTTGATCATCAGTTTTTTTACTCTGATGAACTTCACAAATGCGCTCGATTGGCTGAAAAAATAAATCCTGACCAAGATATGCGTGTTTCTGTTAAATATGACCCAGATGACGCTCGCTGGGTGACTGTTATAGCTGACTTTGATTGCTATGAACAAAAGGTAATTTTTGAAAAAGTTGAAAATAGGGCTTTAGTTGGCGAACAACTTGAGACACCCGTTTCGTTTGAAGAACTAAATGAAAATAAAGCGTCTGTGAAGCGCCGTGATATTAGTATCATGAAAGTAAGCAAGATTGTTAAACAAACTACAAGACCTCGCCGTGATAGCAAGGAGGTCGAGAGTGCTAAGAAGAATGCAGCTAAGGGCTTATCTGTAGCTGAAAAAATCAAACAAAGCAATAAACAGTATACAAAAGTGCCAAAGAGCACTCAAAGTGTTAAACCAAAAGAGGAGGATAAGAACTCTAATACAAAACGTAGACGGAAGAATTTACTACGTGATGATAGACAAACCGAAATGTGGCCTACCTGATGTTTTCGCACCCATCTCTCTTAAAGTGCACCCGTTTAATTGAGCAAGTTCATAATCAACAGTTCGATAAAGCTTATGGACTTCTCATTACGGGGTTGAGCGGCACGGGTAAAACCTTTTTAGCAAAGAATTACCAGAGTCAATTTAAAGTTCGTAAAACTCCTGAGTTAACAACTTACCCTGTCGTTTATGTAAAACTTTCAGAAACAAGAACAGCGACAGATCTCTTACTACAAATAATTAAAAGCTTCACAAACGTATTAGGCAGACATTCCAATAAAGCATTTGTTGTTCAAGATAGACTTTCAGCATTACTCGTTGCACACCAAGTCGAACTTATTATTATTGATGAGGTGCAAGAGTGCCTAACCGATATCGACGGCATTACCAGTCAAAGAATGGCAAAACAAATTGCAGCCTTAATCGATAACAACCCACAGGTTGGAATTGTATTGATCGGCACACCTGTAGCAAGCAGACTGTTAAGGCTTAAATATGGTAAATCAAAAGAACGACTTCAAGGCGAGGAGCAACTTTCGAGAAGATTCTTATCTGAACAAACTCTTACAATCATACCTTCCCGCTGCGACTGCTGGCTGAATTGTTGTAACTATGCTGCCGAAATCTTTAAATTTTCACCATTTTCACGTAATGATTTAGTTCTTTTAAATCGACTTCATGTAGCTACTGAAGGGAAAATTGGACTGCTTTTAAAGCTATTTTCAATTGCCTCATTTAGCTCAGAAGAGACAAACATTGAAAAGTTTGAGGATGCATATCTCACAGGCATCAATTCATCAGCCTATAACCCATTTGATGAAGATGCTTTCAGCGATCCACATATATTAGATATTCTCGATATACGTGAGTTTAGCTAATGCTGTCTGTTATACCGAAACAAATAGATGATGAAAGTCTTGCTGGCTACATACTGAGACTAACTGCTCGTAATGGGTTTCAGATGCCGCTTGATTGGATTGATGAGGCTCAGTTAAAAGCATCTATCAACAATACATTAAGCATTAAACAAGTTAGTGCTCTAAACGAGTTTTTTCCTGTAACTCATAGTTTAAAGTGTTTAAGCTCCAGAAGGCACTCTGCTCTGCTTCAGAGCTACCACATTGAAACTCCAAGAATTTGCCCTATTTGTATAAGAAATACTGGTTACCTCAAAGAAGAGTGGCGGTATATAGGCAACCTTAAATGCTCAATCCATGATGTTGGGCTAATTGATGTTTGTCATCTATGTAACCATAAACTGGAGTGGTCAATAAATTTGCTTGAAGGTATTTGCACTAATGAAATGTGTAGCTGCTCTCTCAAGTCAGAACCATTGAATAACGCCTTAGAGTGTTTGTTTATTGACGAAATCTGTGACTGTCTTTTGGCAGACTTTGTTTACTCTCACCCATATAATACCTACTGGCCTAATTTATCACACCCAAACAGCGAGAACTTACTTACAGCCACCAGCAGAGGCTATGATTTACTAAATTGTGACTTCAAAAGATGGATAGAGTTATATGATGCACAAAGCAACCCGTTTAATGCTCTAGCAGTTAAGTTCAAATACTTTCCACTTTACCACCTTGCTCATAGCCTACAGAATAAGTGGTTTTTCAGTGAGCAATTGAAAAAACTAACTGCATCCACATCATCACCAACCAAGCAACTATTTAACTTAAGCAGCTATGTGGTAACAGCCGACAGCGCGATGACAATACTTGGCCTATCAAAACATGAAATCATAGAATTTTCGCCAGAAGCTAAAAACAAAAAAGTAATTCCAAGTAGGCTTAGGATAAATATTGCACCAATTATCAAAGCAACTAAGGTGACGAAATAACGCTTTATTATCTCAATTTAATAGTGCTTTTTTTCACTATAGTGTCGGTTTTATGTCATTAATAGTGGAAATAAGCACTATTATGTCGAGATACTACAGCTAAGATTCGCTATGTTCACGCGCAAAAAACACGCACCCGCAACGCGATACTGGTTTATTTTAATATTTGCTAATTACAACACCTAACTTGTTACTTAAAACAGTCCAGTTTCAACTTATGTTCCAGTCTGATCTCCCGCTTGGCGCAAACGAAAATTATTGGTGTTTCAAATAATAATGTGGAATGATTCAGGTAGACCGTACTATGTATTTAGGTTACTTATATACATTGTGTACAATCTAAACTGCTTTTAGATGCTAAACCTAACCATATTCAATTACGTGTTGTGATATAAAGTAAAACCCCCACTCCTAAAGTTTTATTCACCATCAATTTGCGCATTTAGATCATATTTGATATCAATAACGCGACTTTTACGCTAGCCAAACAAAAATAGCTAGCGCTAAAAACCTTTATGATACAAACAGCCAACTTTCCGAGCATCACCCAAAATGAGATTATTGCTAACATTTCCCATTTCAAATGAAAGAGGCTTTGAGTCAAATTCTCTAAGAAGCAGCAACCTCAATGCCTCTACTGAGTGAGATTCTCATCTTGAATGCTTAAAGACACAGGGTTACTTTGCATAAGGCTTAAAAAGAAGCTCTCCAGATACTTTATTAAAGGCAAGTGCTTTATAAGTGCTAAATCCTTCTGATTTAAAAAACGTATTATGCTCTTGGCGTGTAACAAAAACGGCAAGCCCTTTGGCTCCTGTGTTTTGAGTTGCTAAATCATCTAAGCCGCGTAACAGGTAGCGCCCAAGCCCATGGCCTTGCACGTGTGGGTCTACCGCAATAAACGCTAAATAGTAGTAATCGCCTATATCATTAAGCGCCGAGCGGATGGTGTGCTCTTTTTCTATTAGTTGGTTAGTTTGCAAATACCCTGCGCTCAGCATTAACTTTAAGCGCCAATGCCAATAACGCTCTGGTTGTAATTGGCTGCTTGACTCAAATACACACGCCACCGCTTTTAATTTATCATTGCGGTACAAGCCAATTAAAGGGAGCTTTTCTTGCCAAAAAGCACTGAGCTCTTCGCGTACCACTGAGCGTAATTTTTTCTCGTAGGCAGCTATATTATGCTGATCATAACCTAATAAATTTTGCAGTAGCGGATCATCATGATAGGCCTGATAAATTAAACTCCCTGCAGTGCTTATATCTTCAGGGGCAATGTATTGAACGCTTAATGTGTGCTCATTAGTGGTGACTGTCATTGTGTATCCTTTTTACTTACTACCCTTAACGTTGCCAAGTATTTACCGTATATGAAGTAATTGTATGGCGAAAATGTTTATCTATACTGCAAGTTAACTATATACCTAAAGCAAAAATACCGTTAATTCAGCCAGAGTTTAACTAGCAAAGCCTATAGTCTGGCTCTAAGCTTGGTTTAATTTAATCAGATGGAGTAATAATATGGATACGACAAAACACGATATGAAAACCTTGTTTGCACAATTAGGTTTACCTAGCTCAGAGCAACAGATTGACGATTTTATTGCTTCCCACTCACTAGAAGATACAACGCTTTTACAACACGCGCCGTTTTGGGATGAAGCACAGCAGCACTTTTTAGCAGAATCTTTAGCAGAAGATGGCGCATGGAGCGAAGTCATCGATGAACTAGATGTAAGGCTTCGCCAAGAAGGTAAGTAATCCCCCCTCTCCTTATGCTAAGGCTTTATACGCCTTGGTATTGTTGCTACTATAGCACCCGCGCAGCAAACACTTGCTGCGCTTATACATTAAAGAGTTACAAATCTAATGAATGCAGTTGTATTTGATGCAATTAAAGTCCTTCTTGAAGAAGGCAAAACCCCCACTGTTGCCCTAACTAAAAGCCGCCTCGCACAACCTGTGCCTATGCCGGTGATTATTGCCGCAGTAAGCCAATATAAAAATAACCCTGATTCAATTCATAATTTAATGAAAAACCCTGAGCAGAGCATCGTTGAGCCTAAACTCTCTCAACTCGATCGTATTGAGGAAAAACTCGATAGATTGCTAGCCCTGCTAGAGCAAAAATAATTTGAGACTATAGATGTTCGTTGTTGATTTGACGTTTGACTGCTACCAAGACACCACCCTAGAGCAAGCCGAGCAAGCCATTAACCGATTAGTTAATGCACTACGCTTTAACGGCCAAATTATGGGTGAAGAATTCCCAACTGTACTAAAGGATGGCTATTTTATTACCCGGGTAATGTGCCCCACCGAAGATGCCATGCACCCATTAAATAATAGCCCTTTTGTAAAACACAGTATTGAGAAGCTGCACAGTGCAGGCTTACTTGCCCCTAAAGTAAAAGTGATTGGCCAAGATATACACTCAAACGGTGCCGATACCTGTAAATCACCTTCAAGCTATATTTTATACACAACATACGTGCATACGTGTAGCCCACTGTATTGTGGTGATGACTTTTTACCTGTGCCGTTGTTTACTATCCCCGCCATTGCAAACGGGGACTATAAAACACTCATTAAATGGCAAGAAGATTGGCAAGCCTGCGATCAAATACAAATTAACGGCGCTACGCGATGTGAATTTCCAGCGCTTGAAGAAATATCGAGCACCCAAAGTGACTTATATCGCCGTGGTAAAGACATTGCTAAACGTATCCGCTTTTTAACCCAAAAACCGGTTTATTACTATTTATACCGTGTAGGTGGTGTAGATAAAGCCTCAGAACTTGAGCGTAAATGCCCTAGCTGCAATAGTGAGTGGAAATTGCCAGAGCCCTGGTTTGGGCTATTTGATTTTAGATGTGAGCCGTGTGGCTTGGTCTCTAATATTTCGTGGGATTTTCAGTAACAAACTAATAGGTGCCAGTAGTGAATTAAACTGGCACCTACTTTTTAAACTGTTAACGCTTTTAAAAAAGACTCTATATTGGGTGCAAGTACATGATGCGGCTTTTTACCCACGTATTCTAAACATACCTCACCGGTATTCACCTGCACAGTAACCAGTAGGTCATCTTGCTCAGTTAAACCAATAAAAAGGGTTTCTGGCTGCTTTAACTTTCGTTTCATTAATACATGACCGGTAAGGTTTTGTTGCAGCAGGTCAAAATCATCTTTATTCCACGCTTGGAGTAATTCAACATTGTGCCCCTCTATAGAAGCTAAAATACTCCCGCCATACATGTGCCCGTAAAACTCATCAAACCCTGCTGGGAAGCTCAGCTCAAGTGCGTTAGCTAAATCTGATAATGAACCTGCGGGAGATTGCAAAGCACTTTTCCATTGAATATTGCCTTGGGCGTCTACTTTGCCAAATTCACAAGGGCTAGGCCATTGCTCATCGTGTGCCATAAGCGGGTATTTAGTGGTGTTTTTAATGGTTTTTTCACAAAATTGTGTGTGAAGTTGGGCCATTTGCATTGCAACAGACATACTGCGAAACTCATTTAAATTAGATATAATCCACCTATTGTAACTATTTAAGAGCAAACATGACAGATTACAGCAATTCTCCAGATCTCAAAGGTAGTGTGTTAGGGCAATCTACTGAATACGTAGATGTATATTCACCTAGCTTACTTTTTCCTATTGCCCGCAAGTTAAATCGTGATGCTTTAAATATTGACGAAGCCGAGTTGCCCTTTAAAGGTCAAGATATTTGGACGGGTTATGAGCTTTCGTGGCTAAACGCTAAAGGTAAGCCGCAGGTTGCCGTGGCGCTATTTACGTTTGCGTGCCAAAGCAGCCATATTATTGAGTCTAAGTCGTTTAAACTTTACTTAAATAGCTTTAATCAAACCCGTTTTGAAAGCATTGACGTGGTAAGACAGCATTTAATTGACGACTTATCAAATGCGGTAAATAGCAATGTAGCGGTAACGTTATACGCACCTGATGATTATAACTGTTTACCTTGCACGCCATTACCAGGGCAATGTATTGACGATTTAGATATTGAAATAGATAACTACGATATTGACGCCTACTCACTTAAATCAAATAGTGACACCCTGGTTACTGAAACCCTGCATAGTCATTTGCTTAAATCTAACTGCTTAATTACCTCGCAGCCAGATTGGGCTAGTATAATTATTCGTTATACTGGTGAGCAAATATGCCATGAGGCACTCTTGCGTTACTTGATTTCATTTAGAACGCACAATGAATTTCATGAGCAATGTGTTGAGCGTATTTATAGTGACTTGACCACTCAGCTCAATATTAAGGAACTTGAAGTTTATGCGCGTTATACACGCCGTGGTGGGCTTGATATAAACCCGTATCGTTCAACGCACTATAACGATACGCCGTTTGCGTTAAAAATTAATCGCCAGTAATAGCAATAAACTTAAATATCACCATAAAAAAGGAGCTTAAGCTCCTTTTTTAATATACCTTATAAGCTAATCAATGCGCTTAGTCGGAATAGGCATTGCGCACACATCAACATAATTATGGGCGTATACAAACCAAGGTTCAGTACGGTTTTTTCGCGCCCCGATCAATTCTCTAAATGAGAGCGAGTCTGTTTTCATAACATTAAAGTTACTTTTATCACGCTTAATATCGGCTAACACCTCAATGTTTGTAATTGGGTTAAATGGCGTATTAGGAACAGGCTCACGCTGTAAACGATTAAAATGCTCCATACCTTCAAGCACTCTTCCAAACACGGTAATATTTTTATCAAGGTAGCGTGGTCCTTGGCCAATGGTGACATAAAATTCAGTGCTTGCACTGTTAATCTCATTGCCACGGGCCATAGCAAATACGCCATGACAATGTACCTGCCAAGTTTGTCTATTAGAGGCGTTTTGTGCGACAGCAAAACCGTTTAAAAACCCCGTTACTGGCGCGTAACCATCGCCTTGCAGCTCTGTAATTTTAAGCGGCTGTGTGGTGCTATGGTAAAACTCTGCAGACACTGTTTTATTTGCCGTTTTAATTGCTTTATTGCCTGAACTGTCGCCACCTTGTGCTACAAACCCTTCAACAAAGCGATAAACATTTGTGTTTTTGTAGAACCCCTCTCGCGCAAGCTTTTTTATATGTGCCGTGTGCTTGGGTGCTAGTTGCGGGTTGATCTCAACATAAGCAGGCCCTGTAGGCAGGGTTATTTTTAAAATATTTTGCCTATCTACATTTCTCCATTCGTGCGCTTTTGCGTGCTTTATTACCTGGCTTGCGCTACGTGTTGAAGTGTGTTGAGTGCCTGCGTGTTGCTCTGAGTGTTGGGCGCAGCCAGTTAATCCTGCTATTAAAAGTGCTAAATATAAGCTTTTCATATTATCCTTATAATGACTATTTAACCTGAACTCTGGATAATAAATCTATCTCAAGCAGCTATCCCCAGCGCTAACTACGTTGAATTTACTTGCAATAGGCTAGCTATTGACGCGTAATTTCGCCTTGTTTTCACTGTAAATCTCTGGCTAGAGAAAATAAACATAGATATCATTATTGATTCAATACGTTAGTAAATCTCTTAACCAAAGTTCAGGTTATTTAATCCCAATCAAACTTATAGAGTAAATCAACATTTTGATTTAAACCACTGGTGATCTCGACATAAAATTGCGACAGCAGCTGGTAGCGAATAGCCACCTCACTGAGCGAGTCAAATACCCCTACGCTGTATTTCACTTGTAAACTAGGTGCTACATAGCCTGATATTTCAAGTTTGGTGTTATCACCTGAGCCTGTTGAACTTAAGCTTACGTCAGATAAACCTAGGGTTTCTCCCACTTTAGATACAACACCTTCGCTACGGCTCACTCCCTGTGAAAGCAGTAACTGAGTAAGCATAGCATCGCTTGAACTGTCGCCCTCGCCTAGCGGTTGCCCATTGAGTAAATAGGCCAGCGCTTGTGCTTGATCCATTGCCGGCTCAGAAAACACTTTTAAGGTAGGTTGTTCAACGTTACCAGTGAGCGTAACACCAGCCACAACATCGTTTGCTGTGGTGTCTGGGTTACGGATTGCTTTTATATTTAAAAACGGTTGCTCAACTGAGCCACTAAAGCCTATTTGACCCGTACTAATAATTAAGTCTTGGCCAAACGCTGTGTATGTACCATCAACTAAATTTAACTCGCCAGTGGCGATTATGGGCGCACCTTGGCTCATTTTTATAGCTAAATCACCCGCTATTTTTGACTCAAGGCCGAATGACTCAATTTTAACGTCGTTTTTAACAACCACTTTTAAATTTACATCGTAATCAAACGGCACGTTTTCTGTTGTTTCAGCTTTTTGATCAACAATAATTTCATCGTCACTGACTTGCACTGCGCCCTCTGGCAGCTCTTCAATCACTACCCTGCCGTAGGGCACAATAACCTTGCCTGAAAGCGCCAGTGCATTATTTGCAAGGCCAATTTTTAAATCCGGTGATACTTTAAATGTAACCCCTTGCTGTGCACGTACAAAAAACTGCTCACCGTTAATATTCACATTAACTGCGGGTTGTGCACCATGCCAATCAACATCACCTGCAAGACTGATTTTTCCGCCTTGGGTGTCGCTTAAATTCCCTTTGATTGTGGCGGTAGTTTTATCAAATAAAATGTTTACATTAGATTTTTGCAACACCACCGGCAACTGCTCACCTTCTAAATTGATATCACTAACATTAAGCTCCCCATTTAATAGTGGGTCTTGCAACGTGCCGGCAAGTGCCACATTACCGGTTATATCCCCTTTTAATTGCTCAAGAGTCTCTAAAAATGGCTGCAAGTCAGATAGCAAAATTTTGTCTATATTGATGTTACCGTTTAAGGTTTGCTGATTTTGTATGTCGTCTATATTAATTTGGCTGGCTATTTTTCCCAGTACACTTGAGTCTAAATCAGCCTCTAGTTTACCCGTTTGAGAGTCAGTGTAGGCACTCACTTTTAGGGTTTCTATGGGTAACCTAAAGCGATCTTCCTGTGAGGTAAGAACTGCAACTAGCTCACTTGAATTTAAATTAGCGCGTAGTGTTTTTAGTGCACCATTGCTCCAATTAGCTGCAAAATCACCATTTATTTCGCCACGCGTTTTTATGTTATCGGGTAAAAAGTGTTTAAGTTCTTCAAGCGCTAAATTACTCAGCGTGGCATTAAATTGGCCCAAGTTTTTAGTTTGCGCAAGGGTATTAACACACAGCTCACTTTTGTTTGAGCGCCAGCAATGCGCACTCACATCAAAATCGTTGGTTTGGGTATTAAACATCACCGCAATTTTTTTATTATTACTAAAGCTGAGCTTTTTATCACTTAGCGTTATATTACTAAGCGAGCCATTCCACACGTTATTATTGAGCTTACCGGTTACTTCAACCTCAGCGGCACCTTGTTCTGCATCCATGGCGCCAACCAGTTGGTGGTCAGTTTTATCACCAGTGGCAGTTAGCTCAACACGATTTATAACTTGATCAGCAATTGTGGCTGAGCCAACGGTTAGATTTACATCGGTTTGCCAATCTGCGGCTGTATCGAGCTGGCCTTTAAGGGCGAGTTTGTTAACATTTATGTCGTTATACATAACGTTATCGAGTAATAACGATAAATCAACGGCGGGGGTTAAACGGGGTCCTCTAACTTTTAAATCGGCCTTACCGTTTGCAACAAATGGCAGGTTAGTTTGCTCACTTCCTGTAAGTGTGACTTTTCCATCAACCTGCCAGGTGTCGTCAACTTGCCCACTTAGAGCTAATTTATTAGGCCCGCTACTTAAATAAAGGCTATCTATGTTAGCTTTTAACGTATTATTGAGTGTAAAGTTTGAGGCAAATTCAAGCGGTGTTTGGTTAAGTGTACCTGCAAGTTGTGTATTATCCATTTGCAATTGCCAGTTTTGTCCTTCGCTATTAAAGCGCCCTTCTAGCTGACCAGAAACATCACTTGTGAGTGCATCTGTTAAATACTGTGCTTTTAAAGTATTTAACGAACCAAAAAAGTCGGCCTGGATGCCCTTTTGCCAATTAACGTTGCCATTAAATTTTGCGCTACTGTCGTTTGCTTTTAGGCTTAAAGTGCTTAGCTGTGCTTGGCTAAGCGAGCCGTTTAATTGCGTGTTTAATACTACCGCTGGATAGGCACCTAGCTGGCTATGTGCTTGTAAACTTAGCGTGTAATCATCCGCATTGCCCGTGGCAGATAAATCAACATTACTTACTTTTAGCTCATTACTTTGTGCGTTAATCAGCCATTGCTCAACTTTACCGGTAAGTTCAAACGGGTAATTTTTTTGTTTTAAATTAGCCGTTGCCGTTAAATCTAATGGGTACTGACCCGCTGTTTGCAGGTTTATATTTAAAGCTGATAAATCACCACTTAGCTTTAAGTTAGCTTGGTGTAAGTCGCTGTTTAGCGTTATTTCACCCTTTAACGGTAAGTTACCCGCAAGCTCACTGGTCAATTGTGTATTTAATTGCCATTGTAGGTACTGCGCACTAAGGGTTTGTAAATTAATGTTTTCATCTTCTACATTTAGTGCAAGCGCTATGTTTTCAATTGTATGTGTTTGCTCACCTTGTTCAATACCCACTTTTTTTACGTCAAACTGCTCTACCCGTAAATTAAGGGGCGATGTAAATTCTATATCTGGTAACGCGGGTAGCGCTGTTAGCGCCTGGCTTTGCTGAACCGTTGCCTGATTAGATGAGGCAGGTTGCTCTTTAAGCTTTACTAGTACATCGCTAATAGTCAGGCTTTTTACCGCTAAGGTTGCATCTTCGGCTTTCGCTGCAAGGGTAAAGTTATTTACGGTTACATCAGCACTGGAATGATTTAATACAAATTCGTTTATTGCTATATTTTTAACTGCAATATTAAAGGGAAACGTAATTTTAGCTAATGGCTCTGAGGCGCTCTCTTGTGTAGCCTCGGGCGCATTGCCAAGAGCAAGCTTGACTGACCGCGCACTTACATTTTCAATACATAAGCCATCGCACTGCCACCAAAATAAATCTATTTTAAGCTGCTGGGCTTTAAAGTCAGTACTTTGATTTTTAAAGCTCACATTAAACGGGTTGTTATATAAAAAGCGCCCTTTTTTAATCTCAATATGTAAGCCGTCCACCATTTTATTTGCACTGTATGCAATAAATTGATTACCGGGCGCAGTAAATAACAAACAAAATATAATAACGGCAAGCGTGATTAAAACGCCAATCACGGCGGCGGATATTTTTTTAAATACTGACATTAAATTTCTGGCCCTATGGTAATGCTTAAACGTGTGCTTTTACTCTCTTTAGTAAGCCCCCATGCATGATCTACTTTTACGGGGCCTATGGGCGTTAAATAACGAAAGCCAAAGCCTGCGCCCACTTCAAAGTCATCCGAAAAGTCATTTGTGGCGGTACCGCCATCAACAAATAACGCTGCACGCCAGTTTGGCGCAAATTGGTAGTTGTACTCAATCGTGCTAGTTAGTAAGTATTTACCACCAATTAAGTCACCATCTTCATTTTCAGGAGAAATAGACTGATAAGCAAAACCACGCACACTTTGGTCGCCACCGGCATAAAACCGCAGCGAGTAAGGTACATTCTCAATATTATCCACCATCATAGCGCCCACGTTTGCTTTTAAAAAAACTAAGTGTTTATCTAAATAAGTCCTAAGCCACGCATGCTGCAGTTGCACTCGCACTAAGTTAGTGGTTGAAAGTACATCATCTAAACCAAACTCAGCCGAAATTAGCCACTGCTCACCCCAATAAGGCGTGGTGCCTCCTTTTGTTTTTTTACGAGCATAGCTAATACCTGGCATGAGCATTTCGGTGCTTTCTTCAGGTTCATCACCAATGCGGTATGTTTCTTGGTCGCGGCGTAAAAATGCCGTGCGTACCCATTTATCTTCTGTTAACCATTGGCGCTGTAATTGTCCGGTCAGTATTTCACTGTAGATATCATCGGCAAGTTCATCTTCTAACTTGTAACCCACTGATAAACGCCATAAATCGTCGTTAGGGTCATCCACCGGAATAGTGTACGCCATAGAAATATCTTGCTGTTTTTCAGCTACATTTAAATTGCTTTCAAGATAATGCCCGTCTTCGGTGATCCAAGGTTTACTCCATTTAAAACGCACTTTTGGGCCCAGCTCGGTATTAAAACCGCCACCTACTTCGTAGCTATTAGCAGGTTTGTGGAGCACATCAACATTTATAGGTACTTGGCCATTTGCTCTTGCTGGTATATCAGCATAAATACGTGCGCTTGCAAAATAGGGGGTGCTTGAAAGTTCAAGGTTATAATCGGCAATTTGCGTGGCTTTATATGCTTGCCCTTGGCTAAAAGGCGCAAGTGAGCGAATGTACTTTTCTGCAGGGGTGTTTTTGGAAATGATAATATCGCCGTAGGTATAGCGCACACCGGTATCTATATTAAATGTAATAACGGCACTGTTTTTTTGTACCGATACAGCAAGCTTTCGGGCAGGCCATTTAGCATCAAAATAGCCTAGTTCTAATAACATCGACTCTATTTTTTTATGGGCTGAGTCGTACTTGCCATGATTAAGCACATCTCCCTGGGTTAAATTTAAATTTTTAATAACATTTTGTAATTGCGAGTCGCTTTTCCCCTCACCATTGAGCGTTATATTAATTGCTTCAATGCGAGTGGCAGGTCCGCGTTCTATTTGGACGATAAGCTCTTTATCGTCTTTATCAAACTCAATGTCTACTGTTGGATTGTAATACCCTAACGCTTTAATACTGCTTTGTACTTGCTTTTTGGCGTAGCGACGCAAGGTTCTTGTAGGCTTTTCACCAACGAGTTGTTTTAAGTAAAGCTCAACGTTACTTTCTAACTCGCCACTGATCCCTTTAATCTCGTACTCTTCAATTACCCTTTGCTCAGCGCTGGTTTGAGTGCTTATAAAAAAAACTAAAAAAAACACAAAACGTAATAACTGTTTGAACAAGTAAATATCCTTACTTTTATTCATCAAAATTTAACTACCAATAAGGTGCATACTACCATAGCCATAATGAGCAACACATTAACTTAATCGTAATCTTGCACCAAATTTTGCTCGTTTTTAACGTTAAAATTAATACGCTTTAAAGCAATATTTTGGTTACAATGGTGGCTACGAATACAAAATTAATTTTAAATGAGTTTTTAATGCAATTCCCTGATGATGATAACGGCCAACTTTTAGCCGAAATAGCCGCTGCTGGCGTTGATTTAAGCAAAATGCACCAAATCGATTTTTTCATTTTATTTGAACAACAAGCTGACGCTGAAAAATTTGCTAAAGAAATAGTCTCTGATGCATTAGTACAAAGCACTAATGTTGAAAAATGCAAAGACACAGGCATATGGGAAGTAATTACTCATGTACAAATGGTGCCAGAGCACACATTACTTGGCCAAGCAGAGCAATACCTTGAAAGCATTGCTAATAGCTACAATGGCTATGGCGATGGCTGGGGGTTGATGGACGAAGACGCCGCTTAACAAAAATCAGTTAAGCTTAGCCGCTTAACTGATTCGCTTTTCTAAAGCTGCCTGTGTAATCAAATAGTTTATCAGACACCTTCCAGCCATACTTTTTACTTTTACGTGCGATAACAAAATCGGGGTGTACTAAATCAAACTGTGCTTTAATAACCTGCTCGGCACTTTTAAATTCGACTGGCGCTTGCCCCTGCCCTAGGCGTTTTCCAAACTGTTTATTAAAAATATATTGCCCACCTTTACTGGCAAAGTTATATACCTCATCGCAACTTGCGCCATCTTCATCAAAGTAAGTGATTTTAATTAAATCATCTTTAAGTTTTACCACTGATAACCCACTACAGCGTAGTACTAACGCATCTTTTAAATTAAGTGCGTTACGTAGCTTGTCGTCTGGGTCGGCCATTACAGCGCCGCAATCATGACACTTACGCGCAGCGATATCGTTTTGAGCGCCACATTGGTCACACTCTTTAAACCTAAACCGATAATCGCATTGCTCTTTATGGCCTTCATCATCCTCTAACAAACCTTGGCAGCGCCTACCAAAATGCTCAATGACTTTGCCTGCTGAATCGGTTTTTCCCCAAAAAATATTTGCAAACCCACACCCAGGGCAAAGCACTTGTACGGGTTCATTATCGCTGTCATTTTTTTTATCACCCACCTCAGGGTGAAATAAATCAAAGCCGTTGCCTGCGTAATCTATAACTAAGCAATCTGTTTTTCCTTCATTTAGCCTAAGCCCACGGCCAACAATTTGCTGGTATAAACTAACCGATTCGGTGGGGCGTAAAATAGCGATAAAATCGACATGCGGCGCATCAAACCCTGTGGTTAAAACAGAGATATTAACTAAATACTTTATTTTTTTTGCTTTAAATTGATTTATTAACTTATCACGCTCGGCATTTGAGGTATCGCCAGTTATAAGGGCACTTTGCTCTGCGGGTAAATAAGTTAAAATTTCTTGCGCGTGCATTACCGTTGCCGCAAATATCATCACGCCTTGGCGGGTTTCACTGTATTGTATTACCTGCTTTAATATGGCTTGCGTTGCACGCTCGCTATTTTTTAAAAGCGCATTCATATCATCGCTCGCATATTGCCCAAACGCATTGCTAGCCAAGGACGAAAAATCATAATGACTAATAGCCGCGTCAACTTCATTTGGTGGCGTTAAGTAATTATGCTTAATCATATACCTGAGCGGTAATTCAAATATACAATTTTTAAATGGACTTTCTTTATTACCTTTTACAAAACCATGGTAATGGTGATGGTATATCCACCCCATTCCTAATCTATAAGGTGTGGCCGTTAAACCCAATACTTTTAACTGAGGATTATTTTCTTTCAGCGTGTTTATAACCTTGCCATATTGGCTTTTTTTATCACCATTTACTCTGTGGCACTCATCAATAATAAGCAAAGAATAATGCTCATTTAATTTATTTAAATTACGCGATAAAGACTGAACACTGGCAAAAGTAACTTGGTGGCTGAGTGATTTTTCTTTTAACCCTGCTGAAAATATACTCGCTTCTAAACCAAAACTTTTATATTTTTGTGCGTTTTGTTCTACCAACTCTTTAACATGGGCAAGCACCAGAATTTTTTGCTTAGCAATTCGCGCAAGCTCTGCAATAACCAGGCTTTTGCCCGCACCGGTAGGCAGTACAATTACGGCAGGATCATTTGTTTTTCGAAAATGTAAAACGGTGCGCTCTACGGCCTCTTGCTGATAAGGCCTTAATTTATAGCTCATGAAAATAGTAACTAGAATAACCAGAAATGCAGTTTAACAAATACTAAGCGACTGCGGGGAGTTTAAGGTAAGTTTTCGCCAATTAAACCTGTCTTGCAAGGCGTAAGCCTAAGGTTTAGTTATTAAGTTATACACCATTAAAAAGAGAAGCCGTAGCTTCTCTGTTATTTTATTAAGCTAGGTGCTTTTGTAAATCAACACCTTCAAACGCTTTAGGACGACGACCACGACCGGTCCATTCAACCACCTCGCCATCTACTTCAATGCGATACTTAGCTTTTACTTTAGTACGTTTATCTGCTGTACCGTCTTGTAAATCTTCTAACGTAAGTCCTTTTTCTTTTAAAAGATCCAACACTTCCTGTTTAGCTTGTAGCTGCTCAGTATATTTTGCAATCGCATCAGTGATTAATTGTTGTGCTTTTTCTAGCTCAGTTAATGATGCTGTTTTAATAAAAGATCGAACTTCTTTCATTTATATCTCGCTAAATTATAGGGTTAGATTTCAATTCCTTTTTAGTATAAGCCTAAAATAAAAAATAGGCTACGAGAAGAAAGTATTAGCTATCTTTTCATATTTTAAACAAAAAAAGCCGTGATTAATATCACGGCTTTAACATTTAAAAACTAATTAAAACTTAGTTGTTAAGCTTAGTTGTAAGTATCTACCAGTTACATCATATGCTTCAGAAACTGTATTAATACCTGTACCACCGCTAGATGAACTTTGGTTAGCAACAGGTGGTTGCTTATCAAATAAGTTACGAACAGTTAATGTCACATTTGTACTATCAGAGAAACTATAGCCCGCTGAAATATCGTGATAAACAACTGATGGGAATTCGTTATACTTCTCTAGAGGCGTAAAGTCTGTGTAGTTGAAGTTACCACCATCAACGCTATCTTTTGAACGATCCCAGTAACGCATACGCCATGAAAGGTTTAAATCTTCTAGGCCGTAGCTTAAGTTAAGGTTAGCTCTGTTATCTGGAGTAAATACTTGGCCGGCATATTCAACTGTTTCACCACTTTCGATACCTGTTTCATCATATTTGATTAGATGATTCCAAATCAGATTTGCACCAAATTCACCATGCTCAGTATCAATCTTGTACGCTAATTCAATATCTAAACCAGAGGTTTCTATATTGTTTTCATTACTTGTTCCTGAATTAACTTCAACTAAAGCACCATTTTGGTCACGTAAAGAGTTACCATCACAAGTTGGATCAAAGTTAGCAGCACTCACATCAAAACAACGATTAAGTACCGTAGTACGGCTAGTTGTAGAAATAGCGTCTTCAACAGAAATATCATAGTAATCAACCGTCAAAGCAAACTCTTCGGTTGCTTGCCATACAACACCTAAGCTATATGTGTCTGCCGTTTCTTCTTGAACATCTTCATTACCACCAATAAAGCCACCAGTACTTTGTGCTTCTGTTTGTGTTAGTTCAAATGAACCATTTGCAGCAACACGAGCAGCAACCTCAGGGATTGATAAACAGTTTTGAGCTACATTGCCTGTATCTGAAGCGGTTACACCACTACATGGATCTGTAACTGTTGCAAATGTCTCACCACGTCCGCCAAATAAATCTGCAATATTTGGTGTACGTATAGCTGTTGCTGCTGAAGCTCTGAATTTCAATGTATCAATTGGTGAGTATTGAATACCCGCATTCCAAGTTGTTTGGCCACCAACAATTTCGTGATCTGAATAGCGAGCAGCTAAGTCAAGCTCAAGATTATCTAAAATAGGTAAAATTGTTTCTACATAGTAGTCGTTCGAATAGTAACTGCCATCAGTTGGTAGTGAGCGGTTAGTACTTGAGGCGCCTGTCTGGGCTAAATCACCTGGATTAAAGAAACCACTTTCTAAGCGATGCTCAGCCCCCATAGCTACACCAATTCGACCGCCAGCCAACTCAACTGGTAATTCACCAACTAAAGAAGCTGAAACTATAAACTGCTCAGTTTGGCCAGCAATTTTGGCTGGAACTTTAACGTAATCTACAGCCTCAGCTGAAACAGAGCCCTCTCCAAATAAATTAAGAGGTACACAGCCTTGTAAAACAGCTAGGTCATTTGCACATTGTAATGAACCATCAGCGTTTTGTACTACATCAAAAGCTTGTGCAGCTCTTTCAATGTTAACTTGACCACCACTGTCTTGGCGTTGATCTGTTTTACCCCAAGATACATATGTATTTAGTGACCAATCATCGTTGATCATCCAATCTATGCCAGTCGCAATTCGAACAGTGTCACGCTCTAAATCAGTAGAACGAGCACCAAACTCAACCATACGGCGAACTAGCTCAGGAATATTATCATCCAGAGCATATCCGTCATTAAGTAGGTTTTCACGAAGTAACTCCGGAACCATAGGATTACTTAGTTTTATCCCACCTTCTCCACCACGCTCTGGTAAGAATACATCATTAGTAGAAAATGGTGTTGGCTCAATAGTTGAGTTATAAGTTTTTGATGAATTCCAATTCATCTCAGCAAAAAATTCAACTTCGTCATTTATTTCTTGCTTGATGTTTAGAGCAGCGTATTTTCTTTCTAAAGGTGTTACAAGCTGTCGATAATCTGCTCTATTAAACGCATCCCCCCCTTCAAGGCCAGTGTAAGGAGTACCATCAGCGTTATACGCGCCTACTCGGCCTTGGGGAGTATACGAAGAAAATACTTTCCCAACATACTCGTTACCATTTTCATCTAGTAGTATCGCTTCATCAAACTCAGAAAATGCACGGTCTGAAGGTTTTAGACCTTTATCATCATCATAACCAATAGCAACGGTTACGTTACCAGAGTCCCAACTGTTACCAGCGGTCAGGTTTAAAGAATACTTTTCGCGATCGCCTTCGTCTGAAATACCAGTTTGAGCATTAACTTCAACGCCCTCTACGTTATCACGAGTGATAATATTTACTACACCAGCTACAGCATCTGTACCATATATGGCAGATGAGGCACTTTTTAAGATTTCGATACGCTCAATCATTGATGCCGGAATAGCGTTAAGATCCACCGCGTAACCACTTGATGGTGAGCGACCAGATACAAAACGACGGCCGTTAACCAATACTAAAGTACGCGCTTCACCTAAGTTTCTTAATGAGGTTGTGTTTAACCCTACGCCAGAAGTACTGAATGAAGAGTTAGATTGGTCTGCGCCGGCAATAGCAACAGGTGATTGGTTTAAAACGTCAGCTACGTTTAATGCCCCCATTTGCTCTATATCTGTTCTGCCAATAATAGTCACAGGTACTGGTGTTTCTACGTCAGTACGCTTAATACGTGAACCAGTAACTTGAATACGCTCTACCTTTTCAACACCTTCTTCTGCAGCAAATGAACTTGCTGAAAACGCAGCTGTCGATGCTGCACCAAGAGCAATCGCTAAGCGGACTGCTTTTGAGACTTGGTTATTTAACATGTGATTCTCCCTGAATACTTCTAATAGTTTATTTTTATACACCTAGCTAATACTTAATATTAACCGGCTCGCAAATACTAATACCATTTTGAGTACAAGGTCAACATGGCTATAACCAAAAATACCTTTTATTTACAAAAGCTTACATGTTAAATACATGTAGCATATTGCAGTTTTGTCATTAATTAACAATTGCAAATAAGCATACAATCCTATATTGAATGAGTTAATTCGTAGTGCTCCAAGTTTAATAAAAATTACTTTAATGGATTTAAGTGTGGGTATTCAGGTTTTAATTTATCGTTATATGAGAGGTTAGTTAACGATACCCACTTAGATATCGTTTTATATATAAATATGCAGGAGCTAATCTTAAGCCGTGATAAAGGATTCAATTGAAAATTACTTTTTTAGCAAAACTTTCCAGCAAAATAGTTCACCATCTACAAAGAAATCTTCAATTTTTACACTCTTAATTGTAACTTGTGATTTTTTTATTCTATTAGTAACTTCCTCTTTCGAAAATGCAACCGACACTTGGTCCTCTAATCTTGTAATTTGTTTACCTATAAACTCTTCTAAATTCTTAAGAGCTTTTGTACTTTCATGGTTAATATTGATAATCAACTTAGATAGTTTAGTCATCACATCCAAAAACCATACTTGCTCTGCGCTATCGAGCACTTTAAATGTTTGTAACTTATGAATTATCTCTTTATTAAGCCTTGCAAATGGTATGTTCTCGTTGCGTAGTTTAAGATCGATAAGAGTAGTTACATCATTTAATATATTTTCATTAAAAAACCAATTTAGAACTCTTATTCCACCTATACAGTCCTTTGTTATAGCTGAATCAGGGTGGTGCAACATCAAAATTAATTCGCCATTATCTTTAAGAACCCGTAATGCCTCAGGTAAAGATTTATCCCAATCTGAGTATTCGAATCCAAACTGGCTAGCTAGAACGTCAAACTGATTATTAGGGTAGGGAAGTCGCTCTAACGGAGTATTAAACTTAAACTCAACATGTTTTATAGCTTCGTCAAGCTCATCAACTCCACTTGAAATTTTAGTTTCATCAATATTGGCTAAATCGCACGCCTTTACACTGCCACCCAACATACTTCGGACTAAAAGCACCTGAATCCATACAGCTAAGGCTCCTTTACCAGTCCCTAAGTCTAAGTAATGAGTATCACTCCCGTAGCTTTTTACAGCATTCTCCCAAAAATTTAGCAATTTTTCTGGGTATCCAAGTGCGTCAGATGAGTCTCCAAAGCTTGATAAAGTGGGTGTAACGTCCCAATATTGCTCCCAGTGCATAATTTGATTCTCCAAAAAAAAGAGCGGCTAATAAGCCGCTCTTTGTATAATTATTTTAAATTAAAATGATTGTTTAAAGTTAAAGTACATAGTGCGACCAAAACCTGAGTATAGGTTAAAGTTATAGTCACGACCATCGTATGCATATAAAGGTGGCTCTTTACCAAATGCATTTTGTGCACCAAAGCTTATTTTACCATTCCAAGGTGTATTGTAAGCAATTTGTAAGTCATGCGTTACCCATGAAGGGATATGGCCTTCACAGTCTCCATCTGCTGTGATGTCTTCACACTGACTATCAATTAAACTAAGGTTCCATGTAAAGTCAAAATCAGAAATAGAGTAAACATTTGATAAGTTCAAGCGCATTTGTGGAACACCTGGATCATCAACGAAGTTACGACCGCCATCTGTTTTGTAATCAATAATGTGAGATACGTTCAGGTTAGTTCTTAATGAACCCATATCACCGAATTCAAACATTGAACTTGCTTTGAAATCAATACCAGATGTTTCTAGGCTTCCGTCGTTACCAAAACCACGAACGACTTGTGTAACAGCACCGTTAGGAGAGCGAGATACTGTAAAGGCATCAGGCACTGAATCTCCACGTAAGCGAGCATCTATAATAGATTGTGAGCTAAACGCACGAATTCTGTTTGTGATTTCAATGTTGTAGTAATCAACTTCAAATGAAATCGCATCTGTTGCTTGGTACACAGCACCCAAAGAGTATTGGTCAGATTGCTCTGATTGTAAATCAGGGTTTGCAATAACAAGCGCATTAATTTGTGATGAACAATCTGCTTCTTCACCAATTGCTAAACAAGTTGCTTCATCTGATACAGAGTCAGCAGATTCAGCTGGCTGCTGAGTTAAATCAGGCAATGATGGAGCACGGAAACCTTTACCCCAAGATGCTCGAAGCACTAAGTCGTCAATTGGGTTGTAACGGGCAGATACTTTAGGTGAAAAATCTGAACCATAATCAGAATAATCATCGTAGCGACCAGCAAAGTTAAGTTCAAACTCTTCTGTTACAGGCACTAGCGCTTCAAAGAAAAGACCTCTAACAGAGCGGCTACCGCCTGCACTACTACCTGATGAGCCACCTACTTGACCAGCTTCTGATAATGAATCGTATTTATCTGCGTAATCCTCAGTTCTGTATTCAAAACCAACAAAAGCTTGAATAGCACCTGCATCAGTTTCCATAACATCAAATGCAGCATTGGCATAAAATTCTTCTTGGTTAAACTTACCAACACGAGAAGTTGTTACTGTCATTGCACTTTTAACTTCATCTGAGGCGCCAAACGGATCATTCAGCATGTATGTACCGTCATTAATGTATTGACGCGCTGTGCTACGTAATATGTAACCACTACCAATATTATGGCTTTCATTTAAAGTTTTACGAGCACCGGCTTCAACGGAAACATCACCGATCATACCCGTTGTACCGAAGCTAATATCTTTAAGTTCAGAGGTAAGATTGTTATCACGATTGCCTAGAGCTGCAAAGCGATGCCAAAAGTCTAATCCCTGTTGTTCTAAACCTAATGACGCGTCATAGATTGGGCTGTCTGGGTTAGTTGGGTTATTAGGACTATCTTCACTAATGTATACTGTAGATGCTGCAGCATCATATGCAGTTGTATCAAGACCAGGAGCGTAACGACCAAAAGACTTTGTTTGAGCAATGTTAATATTAGTGAACACGCTCCAATCATCGTTAACCTCATAAGTTGCTTTTATAAAAGCAGAACGGTTTTTAATTGACGCTTCATCTGCAGACACAGCTGCGAAGTTAAATCCACAACGGTCACCTATACGGTAAAAGTTTTCATTACCAACACCTTCACAAGTAGCTTCTGGAGAGAAAAAGTCAAAGTTACTTGATCTTTCACCTGTTTCAGGGTCCGTAGAGAATGTAGTAAAGTTATTAGAATATACTGAGCCGCCCGGGCTGTACCAAGGGAAGTCGCGTGCATAAACAATGTCACGACCGCTCCACGATGCGCCTGCTAAAACAGATGCTTTATCTGAAGAAGCACCGAATAATACAGAACCATTCTCTCGATCACCGCCTTCATGTTCAATACGGCCTGAACCTAAAGTTACCTCAGCGCCATTAAAATCTTTACGTAGTATAACGTTAATTACACCACCGATAGCATCTGAACCATATAAAGCAGATGCACCATCAGTTAGGATCTCTACACGCTCAACAGCGGCCATAGGAATAAAGTTCAAATCTTGGCTTGAACCTGTAAGTGTTGATTTAGGTAGGCGTCGGCCATCAACTAATACTAATGAGCGATCTGAACCTAAACCGCGTAAGCTTACTGTTGTTGCACCTTGAGAAGAACTTCCTGATTGAGGTCTGAATGAACCCAAACTATTAAAAGTTGTGCTACGTAATAAATCAGCTACTGAAGTCTCACCACTTAACTCTATAGCAGCACGGTCAATAACTGTTACTGGTAAGTCACCAGCCATGTCTACGCGCTTGATACGAGAACCGGTTACTTCGATACGCTCTACTTTATCTGCCTCGTCTTCTGCAGCGAATGAACTTGATGAAAATGCAGCTGTTGATACTGCACCAAAAGCAATCGCTAAGCGAACTGCCTTTGAAACTTTATTATTTAACATTTGATTCTCCCTGGGTCACCACTTGTTAGAAGCGACTATTATTTAATTATTTTTTGTTGTCACAGTTTGTTAACAGCGACTAAACCAAATACTAAACAAAAAATATCTAAAAGCCAACTACTGTTAACCAAATATTAATTAAAAAAGGGTTTTTTATTGATTTTCAGCATGAATGAGGAATTACTGTACAAAAATAAAGCTAAAACGTGAATTATGTAATCAAAAATTACATTGATAGGTACAAATTAGAATAATTCGAACTGTTTTAGATTAAAATTATTTACGTTTACGTTAACAAACTGCACTATCATTTCTAATAACGGTACAACTTGTCTTTCTATGTATAAAGGGTAGTCGTAGCTATGCAGCCCTTGATACAGCTCAACTCCGTTAGTTGTGTAAACAAATGTAACAAATTCACCTCTTTTTAGCGTAAATTCACTATTTTGCTTCTGAAACTTTCTTACTGCTTGTACATGAGGAGGGACATTTTTTTGATAGTCGGTTAGGTTTTGACCTAAACGTTTTTTAAAAACCAGCAAGTGATCAAATTCGCCGCGTAAAAGTTTACTAATGTAGTCGTTTACAAGGTCGTTAATTTTCTCTGGTTGCTCAAAAAGGAGGGTAAATAAATCATATTGGAACTGTTGAGCAAGTTTAGTCCAGTCACTTCTTACGGTTTCTAAACCTTTAAAAACCAACTTTGATTCACCTGCCTTCACTAACTGTCCTACATAGCGTTTTTTAGAGCCCACACTTTTACCTCTTATAGTAGGCAAAAAGAAAGGGCTGTAGAGCGATTCAAACTCTATTTCTAAATAGCTCGTTAAATTATGTTTAGCGTGTATGTGTTGCTGCCACAATGTGTTTATGTGTTTAGCTAAGTGTTTACCTATTTTATTACACGCCTCAACACTTAAATCATCCGTTAGTTTTACAAAGGTCGAATCAGTGTCTCCGTAAATAACACTATAGCCTTGCTCTTCAATCCACATTTTAGTTTGCAGCATTATCTCATGGCCACGTAAAGTAATAGAGCTTGAGAGTCGAGGATCATAAAAACGACAGCCTTGTGAGCCTAATACACCATATAAACTGTTCATTATTATTTTAATCGCTTGGGATAGCATTAAATCCTGCTTATCTTTTGCCCGCTGACGCTGTAGCGCTAGGCTTTTTATAAGCGCAGGTAAATGGTGCTGCTCTCTTGAAAACTGTGCGTTATTAAAACCTTCAATACTGTTTTCAGGGTTTTCAATCCCTTCTATTAGTCCAAGCGGGTCTATATAAAAGGTTTGCATAATACTGGGGTACAGGCTTTTAAAATCAAGCACTATGACATTTTTATACAGCCCCGGTACCGACTCCATAACATAACCACCTGGACTTTCAAAACTCAGCCCATGGTCGCCCATATTAGGGGCTACATAACCGCTGCGATGTAATAAAGGCAAATACATGTTTACAAAAGCTGCCACTGAGCCGCCGCGTTTTTCCAGCTCAAGGCCTGTGAGTTGCGTGCGAATAACAGCAAAATCAAGTAGCTTAAGTTTTTCGAAAATTTTATTTACGAGTATGCAGTCTTGGCGGTTGTAGTTAGCAAGTGCAAGTTTATCTTCATTAAATTGGCGAATGATCTCTTGTAAACTATTATTGGACTCGATTAATTTAGATTCACCTAAAATTTCTTTTGAAACATTGGCAAGTGAGAAGGTCTCGAAGCTATAGGTGGCATTTTTTAGAGTATCAATGCCATCTATTACGCAGCGCCCAGGAATAGACACTCGTGTAAAATGCCCCTTTCTAACATATAAAGGAAGGTTTCCTCTTCCTAATAATAGTTTTACCCCAAGCGCCTCAGAGCGCTCATAAATAACTGCAAAATCAAACTCAATAACATTCCAGCCAATGATAATGTCAGGGTCGTACTGCTTAATAAGCGTTACCAGTTGCTGTAATAGTGCAACCTCATCGTCGCACCATATAATAGTATAACCTATCGTTGGGTCGTAATGCTCAGGCTCGCCAATCATAATAACGCAATCTAAACCACAGCCTACCAAACCAACAGAAAACAACACCCCGCTTTCATTGCACTCTATATCAAGCGACAACATAGTTAGCGCAGGCGTATAGTCGGCATTGGTTTTTAATTTAGCATCTAAAACTTCAGTGTAATGTGCATGATCCACTCGTTTACCCGTGACCCACGCCCCCCCTTTTATAAAGCGCTCCATTAAATAGCGCTCAATGGGCCTTATATCATCCTCATAAAGTGTAATACCGCGGCTTTTTAACGCTTTGCTTGCGCTATAAAAATGTTTAAGTGAGTAAAAGTAACAGCCGCACATACCTTGCTGTTGAAAATTTTTAAGTGAAAGCGGTTTAATTAAAAATCTAAGCGTTTCGGCAGCTAAAATGGCACGGGCTGCTTCAGCGTCATTATTTTTTATAAAAAATAGTGCAGTTTCGTTCTCAGAAATTGTTTTTATGGGCCCACTATCGGTAGCAAGCCAAACTTCATATTTTAAACCCTGATCGCTATCGTGCGCTTGTGCAGAAAGTACAAAGCCAGATGTTAAATACACTATTAATAAACCTTACTTATATTTTGTTTTTCTACTTTAGGGCCTTTGAATATTAACGGTTGATAATAGCTTAACCTCAAATTTTAAACAGGCCGTAATAGGGAGTAATTTATGAAATTAAAAAATCGCTGATTAAATTACTAAATTAATTTCATCCTTGCTTGTAGTTACACGGTTATAACTCTAAAATCCATACACTGTAATTATATACATATTTTAGGTTAATCATCACATGCTATCGAGCTCACTAAAAAAAACAATTAGGCAAGTCCACCAGCATGTGGCTAGTAACCTTACTGATTATCGCCCACGTAGTAGCCAAAACTACCTAGTTGCCGAAATAGCAAAAACACTTGCCGGCGAATACCATAAAAAGCAGCGTATATGCGTTATTGAGGCTGGCACAGGGACCGGTAAATCACTTGCTTATTGTTTAGGTGCGTTACCACTTGCCCTTGCACAAAAAAAGAAGCTGGTCATTTCTACGGCTACCGTGGCTCTGCAAGAGCAATTAATAGCAAAAGAGCTGCCTTTTTTTAAAAAACACTCCGGGCTCGACTTTAAATTTGACCTAGTAAAAGGCAGGCAGCGCTATATATGTGCACATAAGTTACATAACGCTGTTAATGGCGATAGCCAAACGCAAATGGAGTTTATGCCAACACTTACCTCGCCGTTAAGTGATATGGAAACTAAATGCTTAAAAGACCTTTACGATGCTTATGTAAATAAACAATGGCAAGGTGACAGAGATAGCTGGGCCGATACCATTCCCGATAGAGTATGGAATTTAATCGCTTGCGATAAGCACGCTTGCCAACGCCAAATGAAAGCCCACCAAACCTGCCCGTTTCAGCTTGCTCGTAATCAGCTTATGCAAATGGACGTGCTTGTTATTAATCATTCGTTATTACTTGCTGATTTGGATTTAGGGGGCGGTAAAATTTTACCCGAGCCGGATAATACAATATATGTAATAGATGAAGCGCACCACCTTGCACACATTACTCGCGACTTTTCATCGGCAGCGGCCACGATTAAAGGCACGATTGATTGGCTCGATAAGCTCACCAAATTTAGCGGCAAAATGTCTAAGGTATTAGTGGGGCAAAAAGCCATTGGGCAAAACTTTAAGCTATGCGATAGCATTAACGATGCGAATAAAGACTTAAAAGTAGTGCGCGATATTCTTGATAATGCCGATTTTGAATATTCAAAAGACGACACATACCGCTTTGAGCATGGCGAAATACCAAAATCATTACACAGCAAAGCTAAAGAGATAAGCGATGCTACACTCGATGCACTGCGTTGTTTAAATAAAATGCACGATACCCTCACGCAAGATGTAAGCGATGGCGATGTAAAGCCCTACGTTGCCGACCCTGTATTGGCCGAAAGCGGCCACTATATAAACCGCTTAGAGCAATTAAACAAGTTATGGTATAGCTATGCAAATAAAGGCGAAGGCACACCTCATGCAAGGTGGATCAAGCGTTTAGAATACAAAAACCATCACGATCACCTATTAAGTGACTGCCCTATCGAAGTAGGCTACTACTTAAAAGACAAACTATGGAACGAATGCGCAGGGGCGGTATTATGCTCTGCAACGTTAAGTGCTCTTGGCTCGTTTGACCACTTTGCTTATGAAAGCGGCTTAGCAAAAGAAGAAGGTGTTAAGTTTATCAAGGTCCCCTCTCCTTTTGATTACCCAAAACAAGCGACCTTGCGTATTCCCGTAAGTAAAGTAGAGCCAACCGACAAAGCCTTTAGCGACCATATAGCGCAAACCTTACCTGAGTACTTAAACACAAAAAAAGCCAATTTAGTGTTGTTTGCATCGTACTGGCAAATGGATCATGTAGCTAAGTTTCTTAGAACAAAAGGTTTTAACTTATTAGTACAAGGCGAAATGTCGCGCGAGGCATTATTAAAAAAGCACACCCAAAATATCGATGCTGGCAAAGGTAGTATTTTATTTGGTACGCAAAGCCTCTCTGAAGGGCTTGATTTACCTGGTAAATATTTAGAAAACTTAATAATTACAAAAATACCGTTTGCCGTACCCACATCACCAATAGAAGAAGCCCAAGCCGAATTTGTACAAAGTAAAGGCGGTAATCCATTTTTGTCTATTACGGTGCCCGATGCAGCAAAGAAATTGGTACAAAGCTGTGGTAGACTGCTGCGCAAAGAGAGCGATGAAGGCCGTATCACCATTCTCGATAGACGCTTAGTTACCAAGCGCTACGGCAAAGCCATGCTCGACACCTTACCACCTTTTAAAAGACAAATAGATTATTAATGTTTGAACTAGCACTAGATCCCACAACACTGGCAGTTTTATGTGCCGCGGCCCTTGCTGCCGGCTTTATTGATGCAATAGCCGGGGGCGGCGGCTTATTAACAGTCCCTGCACTACTCACCGCTGGCTTGCCACCGCATGTAACGCTTGGCACCAATAAACTTGCGGCAAGCTTTGGCTCATTAACAGCAAGCTTTACTTATTATAAAAAAAATCTATTTAGTCCTAAGTTTTGGGCAAGTTCAATTATTGCTACAGCCATAGGCGCTGTGATTGGTACGTTAATAGTTGATCATTTAAGTATTGAGTTTTTAAATAAGCTTTTGCCTATCATTATTATTATGGTGGCCTGTTATAGCTTATTTGGTAGCTTAAGCACCACACAGGGCGATGATTTACCAAAAGTAACACCGCTACTTAAACTAAAGCAGTGGTTGCAGGGTTTAGCGTTAGGTTTTTTTGATGGCGTAGCTGGCCCTGGTGCCGGCACTTTTTGGACTGCCTCGAATAGTTTACTTTATAAAATGAGCTTACTGCTTAACTGTGGTTTAGCCCGCTCTATGAACTTTGTATCTAATTTTATATCACTTATTACCTTTGTAGCACTTGGACACGTAAACTTTTTATTAGGCCTTATCATGGGCTTTTTTATAATGTTAGGTGCTTGGATTGGTGCTCATTCTGCTATTCGCTTTGGCGGCAAGTTTATTCGCCCTGTTTTTAACACTATGGTTATACTGCTAGCATTAAAACTGATTTACGAGGCCTATTTGTAAATGCAAACACACGCGTTAGATAAATTACGTCAACAAGTTGCTACGCTTAAACACCAAGCTGAGCAATTTGATAGCGCAAAGTTGTTTTCTAAAAACCGCTACATGCAAGCACAGCCTAGTTTATTTGACCGCGGCGTATTTAACACCAAAAGCATGAGCCTAACCGACTACGTAACAGAAATAGAAGATGAAATTACAAGCTTACCACCAAGCGAGCATCGCCATGCTTATGCTTATGCACTCGAGCGCATAGGTAATCAAGTACACGCTATATTTAATGTTATTAAATCGACTCCTATTTGGGCTAAAGAAAACAAAAGCCAATATAAGCCCAAGCCAAAAAATACGGTTTACAAACAAGCCGTAAAAAAAGTCATGCAATCATCACACGAACTATACAACGAGCTTAAACAAAATCATGAGTTTGAACGACGCTTAGTGTTAATGATTGAAGAGCGTAAACTTCAGTTGGAAAAAGCCACTCCTGCGCAAGCACAAAAGCTAAATATGGAAATTTTAACTACACACGCTCGCTTGGGCCGGTGCCGTAAAGCTATTTCGGCCACCGAAGATAAAATTCAGCAAGTCGAAAAACAACAATTACGCTAATGCAGCTTTTTTATCATCCGCTTTACAGTGCTTTAACGCTTCCTGAGCGCCACCGTTTTCCTATTCAAAAATACCAAATGCTCAAAGCAGAAATAGAACGCTTAGGCTTTGAGGGTACACAGTTTATTACACCAGCCAAAGCAACAGCTGAGCAGCTTGCACTTTGCCATAGCCAAACCTATATAAATGATTTTTTAAACGGTTCACTTAGCGATAAAGCCATTAAAAAAATGGGTTTCCCTTATTCACACGAATTAGTAGAGCGTACACTACTGTCGGTTGGAGCAAGTATCCAAGGCAGCGAATACGCATTAAGCCATAGTTTTTGTGCTAATTTAAGTGGTGGCTATCATCATGCATACAGCGATTACGGCAGTGGGTTTTGCATTTTTAACGACCTTGCAATTGCAGCCGCTCATTTAATAAATACCCACCAGGCCGAAACCGTATTAATATTTGATTGCGACGTGCACCAAGGCGATGGCACTGCACAAATAGCGCAAAGCCACAGCAATATAATTACATGCTCTGTTCACTGTGAACAAAACTTTCCGCGCTCAAAGCAGCAATCCGATTACGACTTCGCCTTGCCTGCTAGCACATCAGATAGCGAGTACTTAACTACGCTAAAACAAGCCCTTGAATTTTGCGTGCGAATTAACAATCCCGATATTATTTTATATAACGCAGGGGCCGATATTTACGAAAAAGATGAGCTGGGGTTGTTTAACATCTCACTTGAGGGGGTTTATAATCGCGATTATTACATACTCAATTATTGTAAAGTGAATAACATTCCACTTATGTGCGCACTTGGCGGGGGTTATCAGCGTAAAGTAAATCAGCTAATTAATGTTCATAAACAGCTATTTAAAGCAGCTATCGATTTATTTTAGTGCTTAGTATACACTCAAATAAACGGACTCGATAAAAGGCGCAAGCACGATGCGATTGCACGACGACATACATAACTTTTACGAAAAAATTGTGGTTGAAGAAATCATTAAACGTAAACTAGATAAAGTTTACAGCGAAGATGTCATGGCCGACTTTTGCTGCACGGTACTTAATCAATTGCCGCCACGTTATATTAGATACGATGTAGATATGGCCTTTTATTTACCACAAAGCGAGCGCATTCATATGGAAGAACGTGTGCAAACAGCAATAGATGTAGCCATTACACAAATATCTAAAAAGAAAGAATTAAATGACTAGTCCACTTGAAAACGCCCCTACACATGTAAAACTTGCGGTAGATTTAATTATGCTTTTGGAGCAGCACGAGGTTGCTCCAGAGGATGTATTAAAAGCGCTCGACATTGTAAAAAGTGACTTTGAACAAAAGCAAACCACCTCTTAGTATTGCTCTTTAATTTGCACGTCGTATTTAGTCACAGTGCCTTCGTGCTTATTACAATCAATTTTAATCTCGCCAAACGTGCGTCTTGGGGTTGTTGAGCGACGGCACGTCATTTTTTGTGCTTTACTACCATATTGGCTTATGTAAAGCGCTACTGTTTCATCTATTTGTTGTTTTTGCGCATCCGTAGCCGCGTTATAAAAGGTATTGTATTGCGCCTGCCAACTTTCAACTCCAGCCTCTTTTGCAACGCCTAGCCACCCCATGCCCATATTGGTGGACTGCTCTAAAAATTGACCTTTTAAAAACATAAAAGCCAGCGTATATTGCGCACTTTTATAACCAAGCGCAGCAGGGTCTTTTAAGTACATAAAGGCTTGTTTAAAATCTCCTTTTTTGTACGCTTTTATGCCATTGTACTCATGTTTTTTCATGGTTGTGTCATCGTATAAATTAATAGGCGTAGACCCACAACCACTTAATAAACCCACTCCCATTATTGCTGTGAACAGTAAATATCGGCTCATGAGTATTCCTTTTTTATTATTTTTATATGCGAGTACCAGATCTGGCTTACAGTTATTGCAAAGCCTGTTACTCTATAAATTAAGTTGTATAATTAAAATACTATCATGAACTTAGCAAGTTTACTTCGGTTATTTTTTCTGGCTGCAATTTGGGGTGCCTCATTTTTATTTATGCGAATGGCAGCAAATAGCCTAGGCCCAGCGGTGTTAATAGAGTTTAGAGTCGGCTTTGCCGCACTCACACTATTTATAGTTGCACTGTACTTAAAACGCCGCTTGGCGTTTACTAAGCACACCAAGCACTTTTTTATAATTGGTGCGCTTAATTCTGCCCTTCCCTTTTTACTTTTTGCATACGCTGCGCAAACTATTAGCGCCTCTACTTTATCGATTTTAAATTCAACAACCCCTATTTGGGGCGCAGTAGTAGGTATAATTTGGAGCAAAACCAAACCGACTAAAAGTATGGTTTTAGGTTTGCTACTAGGTTTAATAGGCGTGGCAATTTTAGTTGGGCAAAATCATCTTGTATTAAATACTCATTCACTTATTGCGATTGCAGCAGCGCTAAGCGCCTCACTATGTTATGCCATTGCATCACATTATACAAAAAATGCCCCTAAGCTTACCCCGTTCGATAACGCACACGGCTCTATGTGGGCAGCCAGTTTTATAGTACTGCCCTTATACTTTTTATGCCTATTCGCGAAGTAC
>Ga0209452_1000063_pt1 | contig 48783 bp, 40 predicted proteins | sample WorMetimpBELIZE1_FD_187388 | JGI IMG/M metagenome (GOLD analysis project Ga0209452, IMG submission 187388) | Marine gutless worms symbiont microbial communities from Max Planck institute for Marine Microbiology, Germany - Olavius imperfectus... | ecosystem: Host-associated > Annelida > Digestive... | reverse complement strand
GACCCGACCCGTGCATGTATGATTGACCGTTTGGTTGGTATGGGAATAGACAAAGACGTTGCAGAGCAAATGGCCTGCTTTATTCCTGATGATGTATCGCGTCAGCAAGGTTGGAAAGCCTTATTGCAAATGGTTGAAGATCAAATGCAAACCACTAATAATGAAATCTTGCGCCAAGGCGGCGTATACGCACTTGTGGGCCCGACTGGCGTGGGTAAAACAACCACAGTGGCTAAACTTGCTGCACTAGGCGCGCAAAAATATGGCGCAGACAAAGTCGCCCTAATCACTACAGATACATACAGAATTGGTGCATACGAACAGCTTGCTACATATGGCCGTATTATTGGCTGTGGTGTTAAACAAGTAAAAGATGCCAATGAATTAGCTGAAGTTTTATATCATTTGCGTAATAAGCGTCTAGTATTAATTGATACTGCAGGCATGAGTCAGCGTGACTTACGTTTAACAGAGCAGTTGAATACATTAATGCGTAACCAGCGCGTAGATATACGTAGTTATTTAGTATTGAGTGCCACAGCACAAATAAATGTGCTACAAGAAACGGTCAGACACTTTAAAAAAGTTCAGCTAAGCGGTTGTATTTTCACTAAGTTAGATGAATCATTAAGTTTAGGTGAGATTATTAGTATAGCGATTCAAAATCGTCTTCCGATAGGGTATCTTACTAATGGTCAGCGTGTACCAGAAGATATACGCGTTGCAAATGCAGAAAAACTAGTAAAAAAAGCTGAGCAATTGTATTTAAAACGAGCAAAAGCACAACATTCAAGACGCCAAGCAGTGGCGTCAAGCACAGTAGGGATGTATGATTAACACAGTATTAGATCAAGCAAGCGGCCTGCGCAAAATGAGTCAAAATAATAACAACGGCGTAAAAGTTATCGCTGTCACTGGTGGTAAAGGAGGCGTAGGTAAAACTAATGTCTCTTTAAATACGGCTATCGCTTTAGGGCAGCAGGGTAATCGCGTATTGGTATTAGATGCCGATTTAGGCCTAGCAAATTGTGATGTAATGCTTGGGCTACGCGTTGAAAAAAACTTATCTCATGTTTTGTCAGGTGAATGCGAACTAGATGAAATTTTAGTTGAAGGCCCTGGTGGTATTAAAATTGTTCCGGCTACATCGGGTTCACAAAGCATGGTGGAGTTAACACCTTCTGAGCATGCGGGCTTAATTCGTGCCTTTAGCGAACTCGATACTGAATTTGATATTTTAATTGTGGATACCGCCGCTGGTATTTCAGACATGGTGTTGAGTTTTTCCCGTGCAGCGCAAGATGTTATGGTGGTGGTGTGTGACGAGCCAACATCTATTACCGATGCTTATGCTCTTATTAAAGTACTGAGCCGCGAGCATGGCGTTTATAAGTTTAAAATTGTTGCGAATATGGTTCGTAGCCTGCGCGAAGGTCAGGAACTTTTTGCTAAATTATCTAAAGTAACCGACCGTTTTTTAGATGTCTCTATGGAACTTGTTGCAACGATTCCATATGACGAAAATATGCGTAAATCAACGCGCAAACAAAAAGTTATCGTCGAACTTTTTCCTAATTCACCTGCATCAGTCGCGTTTAAAACACTCGCGACAAAAGCTGTAAAATGGCCTATACCTAATCAACCTTCAGGACATTTAGAGTTTTTCATTGAGAAACTTGTAAACGGCTGATTATGACAATATCGGTGAAAAGGGCTATGGGATATCAATCAACACAAAACTTAAACGTGATTGTTGAAAAGCACGCGTCGCTTGTCAAAAAAGTGGCGTGTCACCTGATAGCTCGTCTCCCTCCTAGCGTTCAGCTTGATGACTTAATTCAATCAGGAATGATTGGTCTTATCGAGGCTACTAAAAACTTTGATGCTAGCAAAGGTGCAAGCTTTGAAACGTTTGCGGGTATTCGTATTCGGGGCGCTATGCTAGATGAAATGCGCAGAGGCGATTGGGCACCCCGGTCGGTACACCGTAAAAGCCGGTTAGTAGCAGAAACTATCACTGAATTAGAAAATAGTTTAAATAGAGAACCAAAAGATACTGAAGTAGCTGAAAAACTTGATATTTCGCTAGAAGAATACCATCATATTTTAAATGATGTTAATTCCAGTAAAGTGCTAGGCATAGAGGACCTTGGGGTGGACGAAGATGTTATTAACCCTGAAGGTCAAGATATAACGCTAGACAAACCATTTAATACTGTTAAAAATGAACGGTTTAATAATTCATTGTTAGAAGCAATAAAGTCTTTACCTGAGCGAGATGCGATGGTGCTTTCTTTGTACTATAACGATGAAATGAATTTAAAAGAAATTGGGCATATACTCGATGTAAGTGAATCGCGTGTAAGTCAGATACATGGTCAGGCGATGATTAAGCTCAAAGCAAAAATCAATGACTGGATAAACTAGTAGTAAGTAAATTATAGGTTAAGACCTCACCGGAGGATGTTTTGGATAAAAACATGAAAATTCTTGTTGTTGATGATTTCTCTACAATGAGACGTATTATAAAAAATCTGTTACGTGACTTAGGGTTCACAAATGTTCAAGAAGCTGATGACGGCTCTACAGCATTACCTATGCTGCAAAACCAAGCTTTTGACTTTGTAGTCACTGACTGGAACATGCCTGGAATGCAGGGAATAGATCTGCTAAGAGCTATTAGAGCTGACGATAAACTAAAACATATTCCCGTGTTAATGGTGACGGCAGAAGCTAAAAAAGAACAAATAATAGCGGCAGCGCAAGCAGGTGTTAATGGCTATATTGTTAAACCATTCACCGCAGGTACTTTGAAAACTAAATTAGAAAAAGTGTTTGAACGCTTAGGTTAATCAGAGGAGAGGCTTATGTCAGCACCAGCTGCGCCTCAAATTACATTAGAACAAGCCCGTCAGCTCGTTGTTTTTTTAGAAAATGGTGAGCAAGGTAAAGCTGATCAGTTAATCTTAGATACAGCTTCTCATGAGCAGTCGCAGCTTTTTGCTGAAGTAGGTAAGTTAACGCGCCAATTACATGAAGCCTTAAAAAGCTTTGAACTTGATACACGTTTAACCGATTTAACCACCGATGCAATTCCCGATGCGAAAAAACGCTTAAACTATGTCATGGAAATGACAGAAAATGCTGCAAATAAAACAATGGATGCAGTAGAGGCAAGTTTACCTATAGCCCAGCAGCTTGCAGATGAAATTGCACATATAAAGCCTACTTGGGATAGGCTTATGAACCGTGAAATAGAGCTTGGCGAGTTCAAAACTTTATGTCATAGCATCGACAAGTTTATGAATAACTCTCATCATAAAACTGATGAATTACAAACATTAATGACTAATGTGCTGATGGCGCAGGATTTTCAAGATTTAACCGGTCAGGTTATACGCCGAGTCATTGAGTTGGTTAGAGAAGTAGAAGAAAGCTTAATTCATCTTTTAACCGCATTCGCGGCGCAAGATGTCAGCATGGCTGAAAGTAAAGAACAACAAGAAACAGAAAAACAGGTTGCCGCACAAACATTAGCAGGTCCTGAAGGCCCTATTATTGATAAAGAGTCGCGAAATGATGTTGTATCTGACCAAGATGAGGTCGATGACCTTTTATCAAGTTTGGGCTTCTAAGAGGAGAGTAACTGCATGAGCTTTGAAGTCGATGAAGATATTTTACAAGACTTTCTTGTAGAAGCTGGAGAAATCCTAGAGCTTTTATCTGAACAGTTAGTTGAATTAGAAAACAACCCTGAAGATACTGAGCTACTAAACGCTATCTTTAGGGGGTTTCATACCGTAAAAGGCGGGGCGGGCTTTTTAGCAATGACTGAGCTTGTTGATGCTTGTCATGGTGCTGAGAATGTATTTGACCTTTTACGACAAGGTGTTAGAACCGTTAATTCAGAGTTGATGGATGTTATTTTACAAGCTCTTGATACTATAAATGAAATGTTTGCCACAATTCAAAATCGTGAGCAACCAGAACCTGCCGATCCTCAACTTCTTGAAACCCTACATAAGCTAGGTCAGCCGCCTTCTGAAGACGAGCTTGTTGAAGTCACACCTGAAGTGGTTGAGCAAGAGCCTACAGCTCCCGTAAGCTCTACCGACGAAGAAGACCCATTCGCGTTTGATGAATTATTTGATACACCAGTTACAAACTCATCATCAGATAGCACGCAAATTGACGAAATTACTGAAGATGAGTTTGAAAGCTTACTTGATGAGCTACATGGCAAAGGCCAAAGCCCCGTGTCTAAAGTAAACTCTGGCGTTGAATCAGACTCAAGCTCAGATATTACCGATGATGAATTTGACAGCTTATTAGATGAGCTGCATGGCGTTGGTAATTTTGGTCCTGTTGCAACAGATACCTCTAGCAATGAGCCAGAAGTTACACACAGTTCACCACCGCCAGCGGCTGTTTCAAATGATACGGCTGATGATGAAATCAGCGACGATGAATTTGAAGCTTTACTTGATGAATTGCATGGCAAAGGGGGAGCTCCAGAATCAAAAGAAACCAGCGCGCCAGTATCTGAGCCAGTCAAAGCCGAACCTACACCTGCGGCACAACCCCCTGCACCGCCAGCAGCTTCACCCAGCGCTAAGCAAGCTCCAGCAGCCAAGGCCGCTGTAACACCAACACCTAAAGTTGTCGAAAAGCCAGCAAGCAATGCTGCGCCTAAAAAGGCAGCGCCGCCGCCAGCTGAAACCACGGTACGTGTTGATACCAAACGTTTAGACCAAATTATGAACATGGTAGGCGAGCTGGTACTCGTACGTAATAGATTAGTCAGTTTAGCAACCAATACTGATAGCGAAGCTATGGGTAAGGCTATATCAAACCTTGATGTCGTCACAGCAGATATTCAAGGCGCTGTAATGCAAACCCGAATGCAGCCTATCAAAAAGGTATTTGGGCGTTTTCCTCGCGTTGTACGTGATTTAGCACGCAGTTTAAATAAAGAAATTAATTTGCAGTTGGTTGGTGAAGACACCGATTTAGATAAAAACTTAGTTGAGGCGTTAGCCGATCCATTAGTGCATTTAGTTCGAAACTCAGTGGATCATGGTATTGAAATGCCTGCAGAACGTGAAGCTGCCGGTAAACCGAGAACTGGTAATGTGACATTATCGGCTTCGCAAGAGGGCGACCATATTTTGTTAACCATTAAAGATGATGGTGCAGGTATGGATGCTGAAAAACTGAAAAAAATAGCGATTAGTAAAGGCGTGATCGATCACGATCAGGCAAGCCGCTTATCAGATACAGAAGCATATAACTTAATATTCGCACCTGGCTTTTCGACCAAAGAAGAAATATCAGATATTTCTGGCCGCGGCGTAGGTATGGACGTAGTTAAAACTAAAATTACGCAGTTGAATGGCTCTGTCAATATTCAATCAGAGCTAGGTGTCGGGACTATTTTAGAGATAAAAGTTCCCTTAACATTGGCAATTTTACCTACTTTAATGGTTGTTGTTGGTGAGCAGACATTTGCGTTACCGCTTGCCGGTGTAAGTGAAATATTTCATTTAGACTTAACCAAAACCAATGTGGTTGATGGCCAACTTACGATAATTGTGCGTAAAAAAGCGATCCCGCTATTTTATTTGGAGCATTGGCTCGTTAAAGGCGCTGATTGCTCTCAGCGAAAAGCGCAAGGACATGTCGTTATTGTACAAATAGGCACGCAGCAAGTTGGCTTTGTAGTTGATTCATTAATTGGCCAAGAAGAAGTGGTGATTAAGCCTCTTGATGCGTTATTACAAGGAACGCCTGGTATGGCTGGTGCAACAATTACATCTGACGGTGGTATTGCGTTGATTTTAGATGTGCCTAATATGCTTAAGCATTACGCAGGATAAAATGTAGGCATAGTTTTATGCCTACACATAAAATAAATAAGAGAGCGCAATGGCCGTAAAAGTTTTAGTTGTTGACGATTCGAGTTTTTTTCGCCGTCGAGTAAGTGAAATTCTCGAACAAGACAGTGGTATCGAAGTAATAGGTTTTGCTGTTAACGGTCGAGAAGCCGTTGAGAAAACCGCGCAGCTACGCCCTGATATGATCACTATGGATGTAGAAATGCCGGTGCTTGATGGTATAAGTGCCGTAAAAGAAATTATGGCGAGTAACCCAACGCCGATTCTTATGTTTTCTTCACTTACGCGCGATGGTGCAACAGCAACCCTTGATGCACTTGACGCTGGCGCGATGGATTTTTTACCTAAAAAATTTGAAGATATTGCGCGAAATAATGAAGATGCCATTAAGCTATTACAAACTAAGGTAAAAGAAATAGGTCGAAGGCGAGCGCCTCGCCCGGTTAGACTCTCTACAGCAACTAAGACTACGCCTACAGTGGCAAGCAAATCAGCAGCAACTAGCCCAACGCTTAGACAACCTGACAGAAGCTTTCAACGTGCCAGCTCAGTACAAACAAGTCCATCAGGTATGCCCTCGCGAGCCAGCGGCAAACAGTACCAAATAGTGGCGATTGGCACCTCAACCGGTGGACCCGTTGCGCTACAAACCATTCTTACGCAGTTGCCTGCTAATTTCCCGCACCCGATATTACTTATTCAGCATATGCCAGGGGCATTTACACCCGCTTTTGCAGCACGACTAAATGGTTTGTGTAAAATACGGGTTAAAGAAGCGCAGCAAGGTGATAGGCTTGAAGCTGGCACTGCCTATTTAGCACCCGGTGGCCAACAAATGATGGTCGAGGGGCGAAGTGGTAATAAAACACTGCGTGTATTTGAAGATAGTAGTGAGCGGATAAGCTATAAACCAAGTGTTGATGTAACCTTTGCAAGTGTCGCTAAAAGTTATCAAGGTGACGTGCTTGCTATTGTATTAACAGGTATGGGCGCTGATGGGCGTGATGGCGCGCGAATGCTTAAGCAATCTGGGGCAACAATTTGGGCACAAGACGAAAAAAGCTGCGTGGTTTATGGGATGCCACAGGCCATTGCTAACGCTGGACTTGCCTCTGAGCACTTGGCGCTAAACGATGTGGCAGCAAGAATAAAAAGAGAGACAGGTTGTGGATAAGCTCTCTGTTTTAGGGTTAATCATTGCACTGGGTGCTATAGCAATTGGTTACTCTTTAGAAGGGGGCGTTGTCACGGCTTTATTTAATGGCCCTGCGATTATTATTGTACTTGGCGGCACATTAGGCGCTGTTATGTTGCAAACGGCTACAAGCACCTTTAAAAAAACGCTCAGCATGAGTCATTGGGTGTTTTTTTCACCCCAATACAATATTGAGCAAGCTATAGAGCAAATAAAAAGTTGGTCGCATAAAGCCCGTCAAGAAGGTTACCTAGCACTAGAGAATGAAGCGCTGAGCCACCCTGATCCTTATGCAGCCAAGGGGCTTAGTTTACTTGTTGATGGATGCTCTGAGCAAAAGCTACGCGATACTTTAGAAATAGATTTAATGCTTGAGAGAGACCGTTTGCTTGAAGCGAGTAGAGTATATGAAGCAATGGGAGGTTATAGCCCAACAATTGGGATTTTAGGAGCCGTATTAGGTCTTATCCAAGCAATGTCCTTTATTACTGACCCTCAAAAGCTAGGTGCAGGGGTCGCCACCGCATTTATTGCCACTATATACGGTGTAGGGTTAGCCAACTTATTATTTTTGCCAATGGCTAATAAACTCAAGCAACGAGTAGAGCAAAAAATGCTTTACCACGAAATGATGGCTGAAGGGGTAATTGCAATAAGCCTTGGCGAAAGCCCTATAAACATAGAATTAAAACTTGAAGCTTATCGCACAGAACGTCCAAATGTCGTGGTGGAGTAACGCTTATGCTACGCCGGCGCTTACGTCAATCAGCTGAAAAAAATCAACATACAGAGCGTTGGTTAGTCTCTTATGCTGACTACATGACCATAATGTTTGCGTTTTTTGTAGTTATGTATGCTATTGCCATACATAAAGAAGAAAGTTTTCAAATTCTCTCAGATTCCCTTGAACAGGTTTTTGACAAATCAGCAAGACAATACTCTCAGCAAGGTGAAGGTGTTACAGGTGAGGGGTTACTTACTGATCGGGTTACTCCAGAGCAAGAGTTATTGTACGGTGAGAGTATTCAAAAACAGGAGTCTGGCCCAGAGCTACTCGATGGGCAAAGTGATACCAGTAATATAAAACAAAAACATTTGGGTAAACCACTAGATAGCTTGTTAACTAAATTGCATTCTGCACTTATTGATGAAATACGTGATGGGGAAGCAAGCCTAGAGCTCAATCAAGATTGGCTAATTATTGAGTTGAGCTCTGGTATGTTATTTTCAAGTGGTAGCTCTGTAGCCTATACGCGAGCAAAGCAAGTCGTACAAATTGTCAAAGAAATTATTGCCCCTGTAGATAATTACATAAGGGTAAGAGGCTACACAGATAACGAAAGTATTCGCAATGAAATGTTTCGCTCTAATTGGGAATTATCGGTTGCGCGTGCCACCTCTATTTTAGTCGAACTTGAAACCTTGGGAATTAATCCAGCAAGAATGGCAATCGAGGGCTATGGGCAATACTCACCGTTTGCCGATAACGATACAGCAGCTGGGAGAGCAGAAAATCGTAAAGTTGTTATTGCGCTTTCTAAATATGGATTACCTGAGCAAACACTAGAGAAGGAAACCGAGTCTGATAAACCTAAGGCAGAAACCGTTCCGGAGGCGGAGGTCGAATTTCCTTCTGATGACAATTCAATTAAAATAATTCGTTTACCCCATGGTGGTATCAGAATCACCACCCGCAATGATCAGTGATTAGGAATTAATGTGAAGATTTGGACTGTCGCAAATCAAAAAGGCGGCGTAGGAAAAACCACAACGGCTGTCAGCCTTGCAGGTATTTTGGCGTTGCAAGGTAAACGCGTATTACTTATTGATACCGATCCACATGCCTCATTAACTTACTATTTTGGAATTGATTCTGAAGATTTAGAAGTGAGTGTTTACGATATCTTTGCACGGGGTACAACGATGCAAAGCGAAGAAATACTCCAAGCTTTGTGTCCCTCTACGATGGAAAACTTAGATATATTACCTGCGACTATGGCTATAGCTACCCTAGATAGGAGTATGGGAAATAAATCGGGGATGGGGTTAATTTTAAAAAAAACGCTTGCAAAAATAAGTGAACATTACGATTATGCGCTGCTTGATTGCCCTCCTGTTTTAGGCGTTCTAATGGTAAATGCTCTAGCTGCGAGTGAGCGTGTTTTAGTGCCTGTGCAAACAGAGTTTTTGGCGCTAAAAGGGCTTGATAGAATGATGCGTACTATGGAATTAATGCAAAGCTCTCAAGCGAAACAGTATCAATATACTATAATCCCAACTATGTATGATAAGCGTACTAAAGCATCACTAGAAGCTTACAAAACATTACAAAATACTTATAAAGATAAGGTATGGCCTGGGGTGATCCCCGTAGATACAAAATTTAGAGATGCAAGCCTTGCACAAAAGGTACCCATAGAGTTTTGCCCACGCTCGCGCGGGGTGTACGCTTATAAAGCGCTATTAGAATATATAATTGGACAAGGTTAATAAATGAGTAAGCAATTATTTGCTAATGAAAAAATAATGACTCAATACTTAGGTGCACTGCTATGTGAAGAAGAGCCTGAGGAAAACCTTGAGCCTGTTGCAAAACTACTTGAGCAGGTGCCAAGTGCCTTACAAAATGATGAGGTACTTTTAAAACCCAAAGCGCAATTAAAAGTGACCGGGCAGCTTTATTCTGAGCAAGTAAAACAGGGTACTAGCGAGGTTGAAGCTACTATTTCACAAGCAGTGCCTATTGAGCCTGAGCAACTAGAAACACCTGAGGTGCAAACTCAGTTAAGTACCGACTCTGACCCTTTATTGCATAGTCAAGAAGATTACTTTGAAGGTGAATTTCAGGCTCTGTTTTTTGAAGTCGCTGGCTTAACATTAGCAGTGCCTTTAAAAGCGCTTGGCGGAATTCATCAATTAGGTGAAGTAAATCATTTATTTGGGAAACCAAAGTGGTTTAAAGGCGTTATGCTTAATCGAGATGAAAAGCTAAATGTTGTTGATACTGCACGGTGGGTAATGCCAGAAAAATATGACGAAAAATTAGAGGCGTCACTCAATTATCAGTATTTAATAACGCTTGGCGATAGTAATTGGGGTTTATTGGCAGAAAAGTTAATAAATAACATTACATTGAGTAAAGAAGATGTAAAATGGCGAAAAAACAGTGGTAAACGCCCTTGGCTTGCCGGTGTCATCAAAGAAAAAATGTGTGCTTTAATAGACGTAGATAATTTAAATGCACTATTAGAAAAAGGCTTAGACAGTCGTCAGTAGTAACGACCATTACGGGGTAACAGCATGAGCGAAGATAGACTATTATCAGCGAATAAAAACGCAGAAAACAATGATGAAATTTTACAGTGGGTAACCTTCAAGCTTGAAGAAGAAACCTATGGTGTAAATGTGATGCAGGTACAAGAAATTTTACGCTATACCGAAATAGCCCCAGTCCCGGGGGCACCTTCGTACGTTATTGGCATTATTAATTTACGTGGTAATGTCGTCACTGTTATCGATACTCGTGCCCGTTTTGGTTTGCCTGCGGCTGATACTACTGACAACTCGCGTATTTTAATTATTGAAGCAGAAGAGCAAGTTATAGGTATTTTAGCTGATAGCGTGTCAGAAGTTGTGTATTTACGTAGCTCTGAAATTGACAGCGCCCCTAATGTTGGCACTGAAGAAAGTGCTAAGTTTATTCAAGGTGTGTGCAATCGGGATAACGAGTTACTTATTTTAGTGGATTTAAATAAATTACTTAGCGACGATGAATGGGATGAGTTAAGCGACATTTAAGCTTTACCAATAAAACTATGTTGTTACTAAGTATCGCAATAGCAGCGCTGGGGATAGGTTTAATATCGTTGGCGCTCATAATTGCACTAAAAAATAAACAGTCAGCCGAGCTGAATGCAGTATCACAACAATTAAAAGATACCTCGGAGCAAACCCATATACTACGCAGTGAAATATCTGAGCTCAGAACAGGGCTGTTAAGTATTGGTAAGCGCGTACTCGAAGTTGAGCAACAAAATGAAGAGTTGGTACAACAGCAAGCCGCGCAAAAATATGACGACCCTGATGCAAAAATATATTCTCGTGCTGTAAAAATGGTTGAGCTAGGGGCTGATTTAGATGAAGTAATACGTGAGTGCGAGCTTCCTAGGGCTGAGGCTGAGCTTTTAATTTCGCTGCATAAGCAAAAGGACGCCTAGCGTCTTTTTGCCTTTCACAGTATTTAACAACAATCAACCGTAATACATCAATATTCTAGGTATCGGTAATTTCCTCACCTATCTTACGCCTTAATATTTAACTTACCTTGAAAGTCCTGCCAGCCAGGTGGAAACTGCCCCCGAAGAACATAAGAAAAAGCAATTAATTCAGCGATAACATAATAAAGCTCTTTAGGTATTTCTTCGCCAAGCGCCAAATGCGAGAGAGTTTTAGCTAAAGCCTCATCTTGGTGGATCATAATTCCTTTTTGTTCTGCGATTTTAATTATTTCATCGGCCAACTCGCCAAACCCTTTTACACTAACCGCAGGGGTACTACCAGCTTCATATAACAGGCCAATGGCAGATTTATTATTAGGCGCAGAGGCAGTAGTATCAGTCATGTTAAACCTTAATATTTATAATGGCATGCGATTGGTAAAACGCTTGATGACTCGCATCTGCGCGCTTTAAGTTTAGCTCGCCTACTTGCAAGCCATGCTGAGCCAATTTAGCTCTGAGGCTGTCTAAGTGAGAGTGAGCCAGTGTGCTTACTTCTTGGCTAGAGGCAAGCAGCTGGCAATCGAGTGCTTTGTCCATAAGCTCAGCCACTATTTGTAATTGCCCTTGCTGTGCATAATCAAAGTTTAATCTAACAAACCACACGTTTTTTTCTGTTTTATTGACACTGGCCTTTTTATATTGCCCTATAGTGATTTCTGTTTGTCCCGCTTCAGGCGGAAGTTTCATCGGAAATAAAAATTGTGCTAGCGGATTTGTGTCGCTTTGTTGGTTTGGCGTAGTTACTTGTACTTGGCTAAGGGTATTTTTAACTTGTAGCAGTTCTGGGGCTAGCTCTTGTATTTGTGTTTGTTGAAGTTGCTCTAATAGTTTATCAGCGCCATTACCTACTTTAAAAGTAGGTAAAAGCACGTTAAGTAGGGCATCTACGCCTGTTTGGTTATTAAACGTTAGCGAAGTACTCGATTGGCTTATTATTGGCGCCGCTAAAATAGTAACCGCAAGTTGCTCAAGCCCTTTTGTAAAGCTACTTTGTAGTGTGTCATTTGGCGTAGTAAGCGGTTGTAAGGTACTTACAAGCTCTCGCTGTATAGTGGCTGGGTGCACATTAGTACTAGAGACCATTCTATTAAAAGCCTGATTTACTAGACGCTTTAGATCAGGTGTATTTTCTGTCGCTTTACTTGTTAGGTCAGAAATTAGGCTACTTAACAGGGCTTTAGGGTTAGAGGCACTATTTGGCTGTTCACTTTCTGTAGGCAAATTTAAAAGCGAGGTTAAAAGTTTAGCCTCTGTGGGTTGTAATTGTTGACTAGGTGCGGTGTTAAAAAGCGAGCGAGATAAACTGTGTTGTTTCAGGCCATTTACCTGTGAAGCTGTGGCATTTAGTGTTTTTAAACTCAGTGGAACAGAAAAGTTGACTTGCTCACTTACATTTGTTGGTTGGGCGCTCACTGCTTGCGGCTGAACCATGTTATTTGTTGATTGCCATAACGACACACTCGCCTTTAATTGCTGGGTCATTTGCACTAAAGGAGGAAGTTGTGCAAAGTGTTTAGCCAAGGGGCTGTTAGGAGTAAAAGAATGATTAGCCACTTCTGCGGTTATATTTAGCTTGCTTAAGTTAGGGGTTGTTAATGTGTTTATTTGCGAAAGCGCTCTATTTACATCAAGCTTAGCTTGCTCAGCCTGCAAAGAGGGCGTTTTACTCATAAAGGGTTTGTTTTCAAAGTATTTAACGGCATCGTTAATTCGCGTTTTTAAATCACTAAAGCTGGTTTGCAGCCATGACTTGATAGGGCTTTGAGCACTTAACTGCGGACTTGTTTTATCAGCGGGGGGGGTAACTACATTTTGCTGCTGTGATAAAACTAAGTCGGTAAAGGGTTTACTAAAAGAGTTGTTAAGTGCGACTTGCATTTTAGGTAAGTTAGTTTTAATGAGTAACTTACCTGCTTGATGAGTGATATTTACTGCCACGGGTTTGCTGGGCAGTTCACTGAGCTGTTGATTAGTTATTGGGGTCGTGAACGAACCACTATGCTGGGGATGCGAAATAATGGCTAATTTTGGCGTTGCTTTTAGCTGTGCACTGGGTAGCAAGTGAGTCAAAAGCTGATTCATTTTAGTTTGGCTGAGAGCTTGGGTGTGCACAGTATCGGCAAAACGGTTTATAACATTTATGTGTGCGCCTTTATTGGTTGTATTAATAAGTACCTGTAAGGGCTGCTCGGTATTTAAAAGATTTGCGGTTTGTTTATTAATTGCAATATTTGCATTAAGGTTCGGAATTACAAGCTGCGGTGACGGCGAGAGCTGTACATTGACTGGCAAGGGTTTACTTTGTATTTCACTACCGGTACTAACATAATTTAAAAAACGTTGCAGCTGAGGGGCATTGCTAAGTGTAATACTGGTATTGTTAGGCGTTATAGTTAGTTGCTTACCGTCTGCGCTAAGCTGTATGTTAGCACTTGCTATTTTATCTGTATGTTGAGGGGCATTCGTAACGCCTAAGCGCAATGTCTGCCACTTTTTATTAATTAACACATCGAGTGTTACCACTGATTTCGAAAACTGTATATTTTTAGCCGCAAGTACCTGCTCGGGTAATTCTACTAATTCGTCCGAAGAGGTTGGAGCACTTTGGTTATTAACCAATGAATTAGATAATGTGATTTGCGTTGGATTATTCATTATTTTAAATCAAGTTTTCGCTAATTTTCGTGAATCGATTTTAAAGCAATATTCGTATTACCCTATCATTATGGTAGACTAACGCCTAATTTTTGGCATAGAGAAACGTCATCTTGTTACACATTAAGTCCGTCACCTGCATCAAGCAAGAACGTTGTTTGTTTGCGGATCTTAATTTTAGCCTAAATAGCGGTCAAATCATGCAATTAGCGGGTCCTAATGGGGCTGGCAAAACATCATTATTGCGTATCGTCGCAGGTTTTAGTGTGCCTGATGAAGGCGCTATTTTTTATAATCAGCAAGCAATTAGTCAGCATTATGAAGAGTATGCGCGCGAGTTGCTATTTATTGGTCATAAAACAGGTGTCAATGTACAGCTCAGTGCACTGGAAAACTTACAGTATTGGTTACACATTAATGGCTACACAAACGGGCCTGACTTGTATCCACTTTTAGCCAAGCTTGGCTTAGTGGGTCTTGAAGATGTACCTGTAAGAATGCTCTCTGCCGGGCAGCAGCGTCGTGTTGCATTGGTACGGTTATGGTTAAGCGATGCAAAGCTGTGGATATTGGATGAGCCATTTACTGCGCTTGATAAAAGTGGAGTCGCTTTTTTACAACAACGTTTTTCTGAGCATTTAAAAAGTGGTGGCGCTATTTTACTGACCACTCACCAAGACTTAACAGCCCAGTTTGATAACCTGCAGACCGTAACCTTGGAGTATCGCCACTAATGACTCGTCAACATTCATATTGGCTGCTGTTTCGTGCGGTATTTAGTAAAGATGTAAAGCTTGCGTTTCGCCAGCGAGCTGAAATTATCAATCCTATCTTATTTTTTCTTATAGTAATTTCTTTGTTTCCGTTAGCAATTGGCCCAGAGCCGGGTCTACTAGCACGTATGGCTCCAGGAATTATTTGGGTGGCCGCGTTGCTCTCTACCATGCTTGGGCTCGATAAATTGTTTAGAGATGATTATAACGATGGATCATTGGAGCAGCTAATTGCTTCATCATACCCTTTATCGCTCACTGTGATGGCTAAAGTCGCTGCGCACTGGGTTGTTACGGGGTTGCCACTTGTATTAATGACACCGTTATTTGCTTTATTGCTTAATTTAGAGAGCTCTGCACTGTTAGCGACCGTATTAACATTATTATTAGGCACCCCACTGTTAAGTTTTATTGGCGCAATTGGGGCTGGCCTTACTGTAGGGTTACAAAAAGGGGGCATATTAATGAGCCTATTAGTGTTGCCTTTGTACATTCCTGTTTTAATTTTTGCAACGTCGGCTATTGATACCAGTACTATGACGCTGGATTATAGCGGACAGCTTGCCATTCTTGGGGCCATGTTAGTAGTTGCTATTATGTGTGCTCCCATCGCCATATCGTCAGCATTAAAAGTGAGTGTAAGTTAATATGTGGAAGTGGTTACATCCCTACGCAAAAGCAGAACGAGCGTACCAGTTATGCAATACGTTACTGCCTTATTTTGCCGTTGTTACAGTTATAAGTATGCTTGTTGGTTGGGTCTGGGGCTTAGGCTTTGCGCCAGCAGATTACCAGCAAAAAGACAGCTATCGTATTATTTTCATTCATGTACCTTCGGCAATTTTGTCTATGGGCGCATATTCATCTATGGCTATTGCGGCCATAGTTGCTCTAGTTTGGCAATTGCGAAACGCTGAGTTAGCGGTTATTGCTATTGCGCCAGTGGGGGCGTGTGTAACAGCTATTGCCTTAATTACGGGGGCTGCATGGGGCAAACCTATGTGGGGAGCTTGGTGGGTGTGGGATGCACGTTTAACCTCTGAGCTTATTTTATTATTTTTATATTTAGGTGTACTTTCGCTTTATCATGCATTTGAAGATAAAAAAGCAGCGGGGCGTGCTGCGTCAATTCTAGCTATTGTTGGAGTGATTAACTTACCTATAATCCACTATTCGGTTGAGTGGTGGAACACCTTGCACCAAGGGGCAACAATCACAAAGTTTGATACTAAAGCCATTGACCCTAGTATGTTTTGGCCACTCATGGTGAATATTTTATCGTTTGCCGCCTTTGTTGGTACTGTGACGTTAATTCGCCTTAAAAATGAAATTTTACAACGTGAAAAGCATCGACCTTGGGTTCGAGCCTTGTTAAATAAGGGGTAAATTATGCAGTTTGACTCTTTTTCTGATTTTATTGCTATGGGAGGTTACGGGTTTTATGTGTGGCTTTCTTTTGGTACATGCGCCTTAATCCTGTTAGGCATTTTATTTAGCTCTTTGCGTGATACAAAACGTATTATGGCCTCGGTAGAGCAGCAAGTTGCGCGCGAAGCGCGTATTAAAAAAGCAAAGCAGGAACCACTTTCATGAACCCAAGACGTAAAAAACGCCTATTGGCTATCATTGCAGTGTTGTTTGGTATTGGTGCCACTGTAGGTTTAGTGCTTTATGCACTTCAAGAAAATATTAATTTATTTTATACACCAAGCGAATTAATAGAGGGCAAAGGCCCAGATAAAGAAAAACCGCAAATAGGGCAAAAGCTGCGAATTGGCGGTATGGTTGTTCCAGGCTCTGTGGTTCGAAATGAACAAAGCTTGCAAGTCAGCTTTAAGCTGGTTGATAACGGGCCATTGGTTACCATTAAATACCAAGGCATTTTGCCAGATCTATTTCGTGAAGGACAAGGTATTGTAGCGCAGGGGGTACTTATAGAACCAAACGTGATTGAAGCGTTTGAAGTACTGGCCAAGCATGATGAAGAGTATATGCCAGCGGAAGTTGCTGAAGCCGTGAAAGGAATTAAACACGAAAAACCCAAATACAATTTAGATAGCGGTAGCTAATATGATCCCAGAACTTGGTTATTTTTCTTTAACGCTTGCCATGGTGCTAAGCGTGTTACTGTGTATTTTTCCACTGTGGGGCGCGCATACCGGTAACCTTCGTTTAATGCGTGCAGCCCCATCGCTAGCTGTTGGGCAATTTGCATTTGTATTACTTTCGTTCGCGGCCCTTGTTTATGCCAGCTTAACAGATGATTTTACTGTTTCGTATGTTGCTTATCATTCAAGCAGCACCTTGCCTTGGTATTATAAAATCACTTCGACATGGGGTGGGCACGAAGGAGCCATTTTACTATGGCTTGTAATGCAAGCTGGGTGGACCGCGGTTGTTGCTATGCGCTCTAAATCATTACCTTGGGTATTGCGTGCACGTGTTTTAGGTGTGCTTGGCTTTTTGGGTGTGGGCTTTATGATGTACACACTCTTACTTTCAAGTCCGTTTGAGCGCTTACTGCCGTATTTCCCTGTTGAAGGGCGTGATTTAAATCCGCTATTACAAGACCCCGGTATGATCATTCATCCGCCGTTACTTTACATGGGGTATGTAGGTTTATCGGTTGCTTTTTCTTTTGCCATTGCTGCACTTTTAACAGGTAAGCTTGATAACACGTGGGCTAAATGGTCACGCCCATGGACGATGACTGCTTGGGGGTTTTTGAGTTTAGGAATAACCATAGGTAGCTGGTGGGCATACTCTGAGCTTGGCTGGGGTGGCTGGTGGTTTTGGGATCCGGTAGAAAACGCATCGCTTATGCCTTGGCTTGTTGCTACGGCTTTATTGCATTCATTGAGCGTAACAGAAAAGCGCGGCGTGTTTAAATCGTGGACTGTGCTACTTGCTATCGCTGCATTTTCTCTAAGCTTATTAGGCACCTTTATTGTTCGCTCAGGTATTATTGTATCGGTGCATGCGTTTGCTACCGACCCTGATAGAGGGTTATTTATTCTCGCCTTTTTAGCTATTGTAGTTGGTGGTGGCTTATCATTATACGCGTTGCGTGTATCGCAAGTTAAAAGTGAGGGGCGTTACAAGTTTGTGTCACGCGAAGTGTCGTTATGGCTTAATAACATCTTTTTGGTGGTAGCCACATTAATTGTTCTTTTAGGTACATTACTACCTATGGTGCATAAAGAAATGGGTCTTGGCAGTATTTCTATTGGCGAACCGTTTTTTAATAAAATGTTTGCCATTTTATTAGTGCCATTTGCCATTTTAATGGGGATAGGGCCATTTTTACGTTGGAAGCAAAACAAGTGGGCAGCTTTACAAAATAAAGTATTAATGGGTGTATTGATAAGTGTGGTTATTACCTGCACGTGGTTATTCTCAAGTTACGATGTAGTTAAGCCACTCACATTACTTGCTACTACTTTGGGTGTATGGATTGCTGTTTCAACGGCAATTGATTTATACGCAAAGGCCTCTGTGCACAGCACGCTAAAAGAAGGTATTAAACGGTTAGGTGTCAGTTACTGGGCCATGGTGCTTGGGCATGTTGGCTTAGCATTTGTTATTGCAGGCGTTACGCTGACTTCAGCTTACTCGGTTGAACGCGATGTATCGATGAAACAAGGCGATATTGCCACGCTTAACCAATACGAATACCGATTTGATGGTGTTAAAGCTATACGCGGCCCTAACTACAGTGGGCATGCAGGTGTCGTGTCGGTATTTAATAACGATAAGCTAGTGACTGAGCTGCACGCAGAAAAGCGCAAATACGATATTGGTATGCAGTTTATGACTGAAGCAGCAATTGATGCTGGCTTTACTCGCGACCTCTATTTAGCGCTTGGTGAGCAATTGAGTAAAGGAGCATGGTCATTGCGCATTTATCATAAACCTTACGTTCGCTGGATGTGGATAGGCGGTGTTCTTATATCGCTTGCAGGGTTTATGATTTTATTTGATAAACGCTACCGTGCATCAGCAAGTAGACGTAAAAAAGCGTTGGAGAATGCATAATGAACCGTAAAGTTTTAGCTTTAGCACCGTTATTAATATTCGTATTTTTATGTGTTTTCTTGTATCAAGGCTTGTTTGCTAACCCTCGCGAGCTACAAACAGGACGGATTGGGCAAACAATGCCTGCATTTAATCTGCCTGATTTAATGCAAGATGATAAACGCTGGACAGATGAAAACCTTAAAGGTGAAGTTTACTTGCTTAATGTGTGGGGAACATGGTGCCCAACATGCTTGGTGGAGCTGGGTTATTTGACAAAGCTGCGTGAGCAAGGGGTAAAAATTATTGGTTTGTATTATGTACAAGGTTATGACGCTGATTTTGATGGCCCATTTGATATGCAAGCCTTGCGCACTGATGTAACCGATATGCTTGGTCGTGCTGGTGACCCGTATCAATTTAATATTTTAGACTTGCACCGTACCCTGTCACTTGATTTAGGTGTATCAGGTGCCCCTGAAACATTTTTAGTAGATAAAACAGGTAAAATTTTATTGCATCATACAGGGGATATAAACCCGCGAGTATGGCGTGCTAAATTTGCCCCTGTTATGCAGGAGCTAAATTAATGCGAGTGTTTTTATTAACCCTGAGCTTTTTTATAAGTATGGCCGTTTATGCTGAGCAGGATCGCTACCAATTTGATAATAATCAACAAGCTGTGCGCTTTGAAGAGTTAACCAAAGAGCTCAGATGCCCAAAATGCCAAAACCAAAATATTGCAGACTCTGATGCCATTGTTGCAAAAGATTTACGCGATAAGGTCCTCGCGCTAGTAAAAGAAGGTAAAACAAAAGACGAAGTTATCGATTACATGATCGACAGGTACGGTTATTTTGTTCATTACGATCCGCCTGTAACACCAGCCACGTTAGTGCTTTGGGTTTTGCCTGTGCTTATTGTTATTTTGGGTTTTGGTTTTATTGTAATTCGCCAACGAAAGGCGTCAGTTAAACAAGCCTGGAACAGTAATGATGAAGCAAAACTTGCTAAGTTAATTGCAGAAAATAAACGTCAGGAGCAAAATTAATGATTTTAATGTGGGCGTGTTTTGCTTTACTCACACTAATTGCACTGGCTTTTATTATGTTGCCTTTTTTAAAAAAAGAGCGCGTGCAAACCATTACTCACAATGCTAATGCAGAATTGATCAGCATTTACGAGCAGCGTTTAGTTGAGCTGCAAAACGATTTAGACAACCAGCGTATTGATGCGCAAAGTCATAGTGAATCGGTTATTGAGTTAAAACGTCGTTTATTGAACGAGCTATCACCGGAAAAATCGCTGAATAGCAAAGGTAATAACCGTATTTTTGCTTTAACTGGTGCGGCATTTTTATTAGCCCTCACCGGCGTTTTTTACACCTTTACAGGGAGTCAGCAACAAATAGCTGCATGGTATGATGCAATGGATAACCTTGCCGATTATGGCGAGCGTGCGGTAATGCAAAAAGGTGAACCTCTAACCCAAAATGAGTTGCAAGCCTTTGCTTTAGCACTGCGTACTAAGCTTAGTGAATCAGGGGATGACGAAGTTGCGTGGATGTTGCTCGGGCGTGTAGCTATGTCATTAAACGAATTTGATATGGCGCAGCAGTCGTTTGATAAAGCTCTTAGAATGAATCCTGATAATATGCAGGTATTAATTAGCTACAGCCAAGTCTTATTACTTGAAGGTAGCGAAGAGAACATGACACGTGCAGCGAGTATGTTATCTAAAGTACTCAAAGTCGAGCCAACGAACCTTGATGCAATTTCTTTATTGGCACTTATAGCCTATGAGCGAAAGGATTGGCCGCAAGCAAAGGCTGCCTTTGAAGTGTTGCTTGCAAGCATGGATAAAAGTGATACCCGTTATGCAATGATCTCTAAGCGTATTACTGATATAGAGCAGCAAATGCAGAATGAAGGGTCTGTCATGCCGATATCGGCTAAAGAGGCTATTAGTGTTACAGTGAGTATAGCGCCCGAACTTGTTAAAAAGCTGCCAGCTCAAGGGACTTTATTTATTTTTGCTAAGGCTGCTCAAGGCTCGCCAATGCCATTAGCGGTTATAAAATTAGCTGAGTATAGCTTTCCACTAACGGTACAACTTAGCGATGCTAATTCGATGGTGGATGGGTTAAACTTATCAAGTGCTAAAGAAATTGTAATTACAGCGCGGATTTCTGTCGATGAGTCAGTTATGCCAAGCAGTGGTGAGTTAGAGGGACGCTCTGAGGCACTACAACGCGAAAACCTAAGTGACTACCAACTTCAAATAGATACATTGATACCTTAAGGACATTAGATGTTAAAGCATAGTTTTACTTTTTTATGTTTATTGGTGCTAGCCGGGTGTGCACAAGTACCAGAAAACAAAGTTGATGAGCGCGACCCGCTACAGAGCATTAACCGTCCATTGTATGACTTTAATATGGATATTCTTGATGCCTATATTTTACGCCCTGTAGCTGTAGGGTATGTAGAAGTGACCCCTGTACCTGTGCGCAATGGTATTGTTAACTTTACCGATAATATTAGTGCCCCTGTTGATATGATAAACGCGGGGCTGCAAGGCAAGGCAGGCAATGCAGGCGTGAGTTTAGCGCGTTTTTTAGTTAACTCTACGGTAGGCGTATTTGGTATTTTTGATGTTGCAAGCTCATTAGGACTTGAGCTTGTAGATGAAGATTTTGGTCAAACATTGGGTGTGTGGGGCGTTGGTGATGGTGCGTACATTATGTTGCCGGCAATGGGGCCAACGACTGCACGTAACTTAACGGGTGATGTGGTTGATAACTTTGTGTTACCAGAAATAGCCCTGACTACACCGCAAACTATTTTAGTGTTTGCACTTAAAGCGGTAGAAGCACGTGCGGCACTTATCCCGCAAGAAGGCCTACTTAATGACTCTCTTGACCCGTATTTGTTTGTTAAAGATATATACTTTCAGCGCCAGCTTTATGAGCTATATGACGGCAATCCACCAATTAAAGAAGAGCCTGAAGACTTTGATGAAGACTTTTTAGAAAGCTTATAAATAGCAGTCATAAAAATGCCAGCAATTGCTGGCATTTTTATGTGTATTTTGAGCTTAAATAAACGGCTATTGATCTGTATTATTCTTTAACCATCAGCTGCATTTGCTCATTTACCCAAGCTAAAGATTCGTGGTAAGCATCGGCCACTTCTCCCCCTAGGTTTAATTCTTTTGCGATGGTATTTGCCGCTTCCCAATCTGCATGCTCATAATATTTAACTAAATTTAGGTATTTAGCGAGTAAGCCCTCGCCATTTAATAGCGCAGCTTTTATCTCTGTAGAAAGCGGAAGCTTTTGCATAACGCTTTCCATGCTTTCATCTAAAATTGCGTCCATAAGCGACATCATGCCCGTTAAAAAGGCCATACCCGTGTCTTTGAATTGCCCGTGTGAAATAGCGAGGAGTTCGCCAAACCGTGCACGAGTTAGTGATAGCCTAATAAGCTCTACGGGTTTATCAGCAGAAACTTGCGCTGCAAATAATAAAGAGAGTAGTTTTTTAATTTCATTAGCGCCAAGAACAATAAGTGCTTGTTTAATTGTATTTATTTCAGCTCTGCGTGCAAATGCAGCTGAGTTTGAATAACGCAATAGCTTGTAGGATAGATTTACGTCACGTTCAAATACATCGGTAATCTTTTTGAGATCCATTTCTACTGATGAGGTTTCGTAAAGCAACTCCGCTAAAGCCATTTCTGATGGCGGTAACGCCTTGCTTTGCACCATTTCAGGCTTTGAAAAAAAGAACCCTTGGAAATACTCAAACCCAAGTTCAAGCGCTAAATTATAAGCTTCATAGGTTTCTACCTTTTCAGCTAAAAGCTTAATGTTAGGGTAGGCTTTAATATCGTTAATTATAGTTTTTATTGCGCTTTCATCCGTAGTTAAAAAGTCTATTTTTAAAATATCAATAAACGGATAAAAATGACGCCACACGGGTTGATGGATGTAGTCATCAAGAGCTAGAGTGTACCCTTTTTCTTTTAAATCTTTAACAAGAGCCAGTAAGCGCTTACCAGGTTGTACTGTTTCTAGGATTTCTACCACGACGGTTTCTTTACCTAACATAGTCGGGTAGCCTTTTTGCAAGGTCTCAAGGGTGAAGTTAATATAGGCAGGTTTGTTACCTGTTAAGTCCTCAAAACCAAAATTAAACTGACTTCCTTCTATTAATTTCGTCGTTGCTTCATTACCATCTATATTAGGAAATACATTATCAACGCCATCACGAAATAATAACTCGTAACCAACAAGCTCCTTTTCGCGGTCTAAAATAGGTTGACGTGCAGCATAAAAATACATAAATAGTTCCGTACAAATTAATAATAAATAGCAATGGCTATAATATATGGGAAAACACTCTAAATAGCATTAGGTAATTATTATTGATTTAATGAATTGTTATTAAAAATTAGCTATATATGTAAATAAATTTACCATATATCGGGTTTTTGAGGGTTAAATAGTCAATAAGGCTGTTTTTTGTTCACTTCAGTGTAACAAGTTGGAGTTATTACCTTTAAGCATGATATAGTCAGGACGGATGGTTTTTACCCCAATAGTGTCTTTATTCTAATATTTTAAGAGTCATTATTAGGGTTAAAAGCCTGTTTTATACAATTTTGTGGAGGCGAATTTGGAAACAGGAATGATTATTTCACTGGCATTGTATTTCATAGTCATGCTTGGCATTGGGCTTTATGCATACAAACAGTCTACAAGTGATGTATCGGGTTATATGTTAGGTGGGCGTAGCTTATCTCCAAGTGTAGCTGCTTTGTCTGCTGGTGCGTCAGATATGAGCGGGTGGATTTTAATGGGTTTACCCGGCGCTATGTTCGTTACTGGTTTTAGTAGTACATGGATAGCAATAGGCTTAGTTATCGGTGCTTGGTTAAACTACTTATTAGTTGCCCCTCGCTTGCGCGTTTATACAGAAAAAGCAAGTGATTCGATCACAATCCCAGACTATTTCTCTAATCGTTTTAATGATAAATCAAACCTTCTACGCGTAGTGTCTGCTGTTGTAATTATCGTGTTCTTTACACTTTATACTTCGTCAGGTGTTGTAGCAGGCGGTAAATTGTTCGAAAGCTCGTTTGGCTTAAGCTACGAAATGGGGTTATACATTACAACTGGTGTTGTGGTTTTATATACTTTATTTGGTGGTTTTTTAGCGGTTAGCTTAACTGACTTTGTACAAGGCTGTATTATGTTTATTGCCCTGATACTTGTACCAACAGTTGCATACTCTTTACTAGAACAACCTTTAGAATCAACCCTTAATAGTGTTAATCCAGATATGCTTGATTGGATAGGTGCGGGCTCTGCATTAGGCATTATTTCAGCAATGGCATGGGGCTTAGGTTACTTTGGCCAACCTCATATTATCGTACGTTTTATGTCAGTGCGTAGTGTGAGTGACATGCCAACGGCGCGCCGTATCGGTATGAGCTGGATGATAGTTGCCGCGATTGGTGCTGTAGGTACTGGTTTGTTTGGTGCCGCTTACACGTACGAAAACAACATTGTTGTTGACGACCCTGAAACTATTTTCTTGATTCTTTCTGAATTGTTATTCCACCCACTAATTGCGGGCTTCTTATTAGCGGCTATTTTAGCTGCAATTATGAGTACGATTTCTTCACAGTTGCTAGTAAGCTCAAGTTCATTAACAGAAGACTTTTACAAAACGTTCTTACGTAAAGAAGCAAGCGACACAGAGCTTGTCACTGTAGGACGTATCAGCGTAGCGGCAGTTGCCTTGTGTGCAATTTATTTAGCATATGATAGAGACAGCTCTATATTAAGCTTAGTAAGTAACGCTTGGGCAGGTTTTGGTGCCGCATTTGGTCCACTTGTTTTGTTTAGTCTTTACTGGAAACGTATGAACTTTGAAGGTGCGTTAGCTGGTATGGTTGTTGGTGCAGGTACTGTGCTGTTTTGGATTTACTCACCATTTACGATTGATGGGCAAAGCTTAAGTAGTTACATGTACGAGATAGTGCCTGGCTTTATTTTAGCAAGTATTGCAATTGTTGTTGTAAGCTTAGCGACGAAAGAGCCTGCAGAGAATATTACAACGCAATTTGATGAAGTGGAAAAAGAGCTTTAATCAACGCGCAGTTAAGATACGAAAAAGCCACCTAGTTTAACTAGGTGGCTTTTTTATTTACTGTATTTTGCCTTGAAATGTGTTTGTTTATTTAGCGGGTAATACAGTACTTTCTACGCTACCAAACCCAATACGGGCAAAGCCTTCTTTTTCACACCAGCCACGCATAATGACATTGTCGCCATCTTCTAAAAAGCTACGTTGCTCGCCGTTGCTTAGGGTTATTTTTTCCTTACCACCACGAGAAAGCTCTAGTAAAGAGCCTGCTTCTTCATGTGTAGGGCCTGACTGCGTGCCAGAGCCAAGCATATCACCTGGCATGAAGTTACAGCCATTTACTGTATGATGAGTCACCATTTGCGCGACAGTCCAGTATGAATGTTTAAAGCTTGACGCAGAAACCTGCGTAGGCTGATGATTTTCATCTCGCATTTTTTGAGTTTGAATTTTGACATCCATCTGAATATCAAACGCACCTTGCTCGCGATTAGCAGCAGACTCTAGGTACGGCATTGGTTGCGGATCGTTTTCATCACGTGTCCAAGCCGTTCTAAAAGGTGCCAGCGCTTCAATGGTGACAATCCATGGTGATACGGTTGATGCAAAGTTTTTAGCTAAAAACGGGCCCAATGGTTGGTATTCCCATGCCTGTAAATCTCGCGCTGACCAATCGTTAAAAACACAAAAACCAAAGACATGGTTTTCAGCGTTTTCAATGGCAATAGCATCACCAAGCGGATTGCCTTTACCTAAGTAAATACCAAGCTCTAGTTCGTAATCTAGGCGTTTACATGGGCCAAATGACGGGGTATCCGCGTCGGGCGCTTTAGTTTGGCCTTTAGGGCGATGAAACATTTGCCCCGATACATCAATAGATGAAGAGCGACCATGATAGCCAATCGGCACCCATTTATAGTTTGGTAAAAGCGGGTTATCTGGTCTAAACAAACTCCCTACAGCTGTGGCATGGTAAATAGAGGTATAAAAGTCAGTATAATCACCAATACGGCACGGCAACGAAAATTCTATATCAGCTTGAGGTATTAACGTGCTTTGTATTTCACTTTGTTGCTGTGCACCTTCACGAAGTGCCTTTGAAAGTGCTAAACGCAGTGCTGACCAGTATTGCTGGCCTAGTCCCATAAATGTATTAAGTGTTGACTCGCTTGCTGCATCAAGGGCTGTTTTGGCATCACCAGTAAAAATGTTTAAATGGCTTAACTTTGCTAAATCAATAACTTGATCGCCAATAGCAACCCCGCCTCTAAATTCTTCACTGGTGTTTTTAGTACGAAACTCAGCAAAAGGTAAATTTTGAATCGGGAAATCACAGCCTTCAATATTAGCCGACTTCACCCAGCTTGTGAGATTAATGTCATGGGTTTCGTTAATTTGGCTCATTACGTATCCTTTTGATTTGATGTGAGGTGCATGCCTTTATTTAAGCATACTTGTATCTTGCACCCTACTTTTTAAATATTAAAACGACAAAAAGCAGCGAAGATCGCTGCTTTTAATTTACTCAAAAAAGTTATAAAACGCCGCGGCGCTCTTGGTCCCGCTCAATTGACTCAAATAAGGCTTGGAAATTACCTTCACCAAAACCACCGTCATCTACACGCTGGATCATTTCGATAAAAATTGGTCCAAATAGGTTTTTCGAGAAAATTTGTAACAGGTAGCAATCTTCACTTTGGCTATCGACTAATATTTGGTGCTCGCGAATTTTTTCTTTGTCTTCTTTAACCCACGGTACACGGTCAAAAATAGTGTCGTAGTACTCAGGAATAATATCTAAAGTAGCAATAGTTGATTTATCTAGTTTATCAAGTGAGCTTACTAAATCGTCAGTTAAAAACGCGAGATGTTGTACACCTGGACCATTATATTCGCCTAAGTACTCATCAATTTGGTTGTTGTTATTGCCTTTACCTTCATTAATAGGAATTGAGAAGGTGCCACAGGGTGATTTAAGTGCATATGACAGTAAGGCTGTTTTTTGCCCTTTAATATCGAAATAGCGTACTTCTGTAAAACCAAACACGTCTTTGTAAAAGTTTGCCCATGTTTCCATAGTGCCTTTATAAACGTTATTAGTTAAGTGATCTATGCGTATAAAGCCTTTATCTTCAACTTTATTGGGTGATGATAAATCTTCAAAGTCAGACTCATAAATAGACCCTTTATCACCAAATTGTTCAATAAAGTAAATTAGGCTGTCGCCAATACCGTAAATTGCGGGATAAGGTAAGTCTTTATGGGTTGAATCGGTTGCGGGTTTTGCACCCCGTGCTACAGCGGTTTCAAATGCATGCTGTGCATCGTTTACGCGCCAACCCATAGAGCAAATTGCTGGGCCATGACTTTTTGCAAATTCAGCAGAAAAACCTTCGCGCTCATTGTTTAGTAAAAAGTGAATGTCGTTTTGGTTGTAGTAGACAATATCTTTGCCTTTAAATTGTTTTAATTTTGAAAAACCAAAATCAGTAAACACTTTATCCATGTAGTCTGCATCAGGTGTTGCGTATTCAGTAAACTCAATACCAACTAAACCTAGTGGATTATTTGCTTCACTCATTTTTATTACTCCTGCAATAAATATTGCTACTGCGATTAAGTTGTTGTCGTGTTGGGACAGATAATCAACTAGATTTCAGATTTGGGGAAGAGGTGAGAGATATTTAGCAAAAAGCGATACTGTAAATTAAATAAGACGTTCACTTAAAAGGTGCTTTTTTACATTACGTTTTAATTGGTCTAATGAGCAAAAAGCGCTAGTTGTGCGTGCTTTATTTTATTAAGTTATTGTTTAATAGTAATAAAAAAGAGGCTTTAAATAATTTAAGCCTCTTTTTAATAATGTGCTACAAAATATTTTTGTATTTAATTGTTTACACTTTGTGTGCTCTTGTTAAAAAATAGGTTGCGTTGTTTTATCCATGCATTGGTTTTTATTGGTGGAGCGGCTTGATAATGTCGTTCAATAGTTTGATTTAGTTCACGGGTGGCAGGCTCAAATGTAAGCTTTGATTGCGCGCTACCCATGCTCTTTATTTCGTCTCTGCTTAACGCACGGCCAGCATACAAAAGGGCGTTTAGATAACCGGGAACTGTTTCAAAGTTGTTATCTGTAAAGAGTAAAACAGATGACGTTAATGCCCAGGTGTTATTTATTTCACCGTCCTCTTTAACACCAGCAAGCTCGCCGTCAATGTACACTTCAAAAACTCCATTACTGGGGGCGGTATAAAATACAAGCGCGACTCTGTGCCAGCTTTCGGGTTCTGTTTGTCCAAAATAGCCACTGTCACTAGTTGATTTACCGTATCCACCTGATGGATCGATGAAAATGTCGGCATCATCAGTAAGGTAATCTTGTGTGTTTGCTTGCATGATAGCGCGATAAATATCTTTGCCTTCGGCGGGCCAATATAAGTCCATCACTAATGTGTAGTCAGAGACCATGCCTTCACTTGCATAATCACCATTGGCAGGTGTATTTAATGTAATAGATAATCCTTCAGTAGGCGCATGACGTGAAAATGCCATTACTCCAGAGCTGCCATCAGAAAAATCTGCAATACCGAGTGACTGTGTTGTACTATATAGTGTTTCATCGGGGCCCCAGTTGGTTTGTTCTGGATCAAAATAGCTCAATACAGAAGGGCCATAGTCTGGAGTTAAAGGGCTATCTGCATTGTCAAAATTCCACACGGTGATGTTATCTTGTCCATTACATGAAAACAGTTGATTATCAGTATCTAGGTATAGGCACTGGCTCGTTCTAAAGCGTGCGTATTGATCAAGCAACCACCAAGCTTCGCCAATGGCCTCTACATTAGAAAATGTTACCCCATTAAAAAATAACTCAGGATTAAGTGCTGCGCCCTTAAATAGGGCAACCTGATAGGTGCTAGCTGCTTGTATGTCATCTGGTTTTAGTAAAAACCAATCTGGCTGACTGGCAAACATGCTGGTTAAATCACTGCCAGTCACTGTTACGCTATATAACGAATTAAAGCCGGGAGTGTTAGAGGGCTGGCGCTCAACATAGTAGGCTTTATGAAAGTCTTCTTGGGTTAATGTCCCAGGCGTCCAGCGGGTTTGCACTAATTCAGGGTTGAGTAAAGCAGCTGTTATATCGCTTGAATGGGCTGCAGCTAACGCGGTTATCTCAGCAAGCTCTACACTACTTGGGTAGTTCTCTGAAATAGCAATTTCGGTATTTGCATCGGGAGCATAACGTCCCATAATTTCATCAATCGCAAGTTTGGTTTGTTCGTCTCGTTCACTAATGTTGTCAGTTTCAATGGTGCTGTAATCTATCGTTGGCGATGTTTTGTCTTGCAAATTAAAGGTAAGGGTAACATCAGTGATCCCTTTGGCATAAAAGTCAGGTTGAATAACCACTGCGCCGTTCTCTAGCGTGTTATAACTTTCTCCACCATGAGTATGCCCGCCTAGTACTAAATCAATACCGTTTACATCGGTTGCCATATCAATGTCTAACCCTTCACCTAAATGACTTAGCATTAGCATATAGTCAACCTCGTCTTGATATTGGTTTACTATACTTTGCGCAATTTGTTGCCATTGCCAGCTCATTTTAAATTGTTTGATAAAATCAGGAATAGGTTCGTCATTTATTGGTTCATCTAACTCGTTCCACGGTACAGATGTCATGCCAAATACACCCAAAGTGATACAACCTACCTGTACTTTAGCAAACCCTACAGCGGCAAAATCTTGCAATTGTTGACCCTCATAGCGCGTGTTACTGGCAAGTACAATGGCGTTATCATCTTGTGAGTAGCTTAATAATTTTTCAGGGCCCCATGCATAGTCGTGGTTTCCTACAACACGCAAATCAAATTGCATGGCTTTTATAGCCTCTTCTGTGGCACTACCTTGAGAGAGCTGTTCAGCTACTGTGCCTTTTTCATAATCATCCCCGCCATTGGTAAATAGCGTGTGTGGCGTTTGTGTAAGTGCTTGATTGTAGTAGGCCTTTATACGGCTAAAGTACTGCTCCTCATAACCAAATCGGGCGTGCAAGTCAGCAACATGTACAAATCTGACGGACTGCTCTGTAGCTGCTGCATCACATTGCGGACCGATAGTTGCAAAGGCTTCATTACGCTGCATCATAATAGCGAAAGTACCTAAGGTAGATACCTGTGCGCTTACAAACCCATCCTCAACAACAGAGTTATCAATAATTACCCAGCTGTCGCCTGATTGCTTGGCAATATAAAGCTGACCGCCTAACTGGTAATCATCTGGTATTTTTATAGTAAGGGTTATAGGGGTTGAAAATGAAAGCGTACTGGGTGTGAGCGTGTGTATGTCGGAGATAATATTCAGTGCTGCGCTACTTTCATCTAAAAGCTGAGATTCGTGCGTAAGTGCTGTGTTTTGCGAAATAGCATTAGCAGGAATGGCTAACTGAAAGTTCCCTTCTTCTAAAGTTGCTTCTAAACCCGTACTGGCAGAAACTGTTAATTCGCTCGGCTCTGGCTCAACGGGATCGTTAGGATTAATTGTCACTTGATCATCTGAACCACCACAGGCAGATAAAAGTAGAATACTTAAGATTAAAAACAGTGGGCGAGATAAAGTTAACAAGTGCATGTACTACGTCCCTGAGACTAGTTAAAAATTAGTCAGCAGATAATAGCAGTTTACAGCGTGGCGACCTAGGAATTTGATAAAATTTCCCCCATTAGGGTATGGGGGAAATATTAATAAGAATGCGTGTATTTAAACGAGCACAATTAGGCTTCTTCTAAGCCTTGTTTTTCCCATATTTTAGCTTTAAAGCTCATCAGCACTAAAACAATACCTACGCCAATGCTAAACAAGGCAATTTGTAAGTATAAGTTAGGGATTTCTTGAACGTTATTTGGATCAAAGTTACCAGCAAGGATACCTGAAATAACATTACCAATAGAGTAAGTTAAAACAAATACACCCATTAACTGACCAGTATAGCGACGAGGTGATAATTTACTTACTGCGCTTAATGCAACAGGGCTTAAGCATAACTCACCAACGGTGTGTAAAAAGTAAGTAGTAACAAGCCAGTATGGTGCTACTTTTAAACCTTCGGCTGCGTAATGAGCGGCCATAAACATAACTAAAAAGCCAGTCGCCATAATAATTAAGCCCAGGGCACATTTAACGCTGTAAGTAGGCGAAATCATTCTCTTTGAAAGGTTTATCCAAAGCGCAGCAAAAAACGGTGATAAAACAATAATGAAAATTGAGTTTAAAGATTGAAACCACGTAGTTGGAATTTCAAAAGTACCAATAAGACGGTCTGTGTAATCACGAGCAAATAAGTTAAGTGAAGAACCCGCTTGCTCAAAACCAGACCAAAAACATGCCGAAGCAACACACACTAAAAAGAGTGCCCACATTCTTTGTTTTTCTTCACCAGTTAACTTACCTTTAAAGTAAATAAGGCCAAAATAGACAAAGAAAATAATTGTAAACACAACGGCTGTGTAGCCGGCTACAACCGATGGGTTGATAATAATGGCACCCGTCATAGCCGCGATAGTAACACCAGCAATAACTGCAACAAACAATGCAATGGCGCCCCAAGTACGCGATGCACCTTTAGCACTTAATGGGTTAGCAGGTAACGCACTGTGATCAGGTAGATTATTGAGAGTAAGCTTATATTGGACTAAGCCGATTGCCATACCTACCGCTGCAGCACCAAATGCCCAGTGCCAGCCTACATTTTCCATAAAGTAACCACATACGTAGTAACCAATTAAAGAACCTAAGTTAATACCCATGTAGTATATAGCGTAACCGCCATCACGGCGCTCATCAGCATCGCTGTATAATTGGCCTACCATTGCGCTGATATTTGGTTTTAGTAAACCAGTACCCGTCGCTACAAAAATTAAACCAATAAAGAATGAATACTCATGAGGTACAGCCAAGATAATATGGCCACACATAATAATGATACCGCCGTACCACACGGCTTTTTGGCCGCCGAATAATCTATCTGCTAGCCACCCACCAGGTAAGCCTAAGAAATAAACTGCGCCCGTGTATAAACCGTAAATTGCAGCCGCTGATGCAACAGTGAAGCCTAAGCCTTCTTGCTGTAAGCTTGCCGTCATAAACAATACGAGCATCGCTCGCATGCCGTAGTAACTCATTCGTTCCCACATTTCAGTGAAAAACAATGTCGAAAGTCCTTTAGGGTGGCCAAACCAACCACTATCTGGAGCTGAACTCATATTTACTTCCTAACTTTAAGAATTGTTGTAATGGCCTTATAGTTTTTTGCTTTAGCTGTTTTGTGCCTGAGGCACTAAACGCTCGACCATCTGTCTATTATTTGTAGCTAAGATAATGATTTGCTAAATGGCAGTAACACCACAAGGTAAGAGGCACACCCTTATCCTAGTTACAATTGCGCACAAGTATACATATACCTTAGTGCGAGGGGAAGCATTCGCGATGTATCACCTTGCACTGCGTTAAAAGTCTGCATAAGGAATAATCGGCGTACCCGGAAACGCTAATGTACCGTAAACAGGGTTAAAATAGTAACGTATATAAAGTTGGCCGAAATTTGGCTCGTAAAAGTCAGCACGGTCTATGGCTAAGTAGCCACCAAAGAACCAATGTGGCGTTATACGATACTCAAAACTTCCCTCTAGGTTGTACGAAACACCCGCGCTATCATCAGCTGCAAAAACTGGATCTACGCCAGTGATAAGCTCTCTATCGTAAGCTTGTAGTTGTAGGTCAGTGTCGTTTGGATAAAAGTCAATCGCTTGGGTTTTTGTTTGTGAATACGATATACCTGCTTTTAAGCGATACACAAAATCATCACCCCATCTCGCATCATAGCTCAAAGGCACTGACAATCCGATGTAATTTTGTGGGCTATAGTATCCACCGTGGCCCCATGTTTCTTCACTTAGATTATATTGGTATGCCCAATGCAATAGGCTTGCACCTACTGTAAACTCACGATTTTGGTTACTAATTACTCGGTAATATGTTCCACCCATAACTCTATAGCGTTGGTTATCTTTAACATTTTGACCTTTGTATAAGGTCAAATCAGCGCTTGACCAAAACCCCCAGTCGCCACCTAAGTCATGGGAAACGTTAGCAGTAAGACCTGTTGAGCGCACGCCGCCCCAAACTTCACCGGTATTCACATCTTCAAGCCCAGCATAAGAGAGCACAGAGCTTGTTACAGGGCGCTTTTCTAGCTCTAGGCTATAACCAAAGTCGCCGATGCTGTTTGCGTAATTCACACCCCATACTATGTCTTCTATTAAAAAGCCAAGTGGGGTAGTCCCTACATCAACACGCCAATTTTCATTTTGCCAGCCAATACCTATATCGACCCCGTCTTGCTCGGGGCTGACTTCATCAATACCGCAGGTAAATATACACAGTGCACCCTGGCCGTAACGGCTACCGGCAAATTGCTCATCAAAGCGTGTTGTTTGTGCACTGATGCTAGTTGGGTCTATTTTAATAAACCCTTGTCCTTGCCAAAGTGGAAAGTAAGCCTCAATAGGGACTTCACCAGCGCCAAGCGTCGCTTCGCTTTCAGTGCTCGTTTGGCCACTAAAGTTAACCCCAATGGCAATGTATGCTTGGTTTTTATTTTGCTCATTGATAAGTTCGCGTTTAGCACCATTTATATACCACGCATCATTTTCATCTATACGAGCAATTTGTTTGTAAAACGACTCATCGTTTAGGCTTTGCTCGCTCGATAGCGTTTTTAAATACCATTGCTGAGCTCGCTCTTGATCATCAAAATTTTGGGCAACCTGTGCGGCTAAATAACTCAGCTCTTTATCGTTGGGTGATTTAGCTATTAATTGGTTGGCTAAAGCTAACGCGTCACCTGCGTAATTAAAGTCATTTAGCGAGGTCATAATTTGGCGTTGCAAATAGCCTTGTTGATCATTAGTTTGCGCTATTGCGCGCTCAGTCACTTCTTTTGCTTGAAAGTCGTTACCTAATTCTCTGTGTGCTTTTGCTATTGCTAACATAGCTTGAGGGTCAATTGTCTGATTGTTTTTAAATTTTTGTTGATAAACAATAATTGCCGACTCACGCTGCTCAAGGGCAAGATTAGCATTTATTAATGCAGTGGTCGTTGCGGGGGTACTAGGGTACTTTTGATCAAGTTGGTTAAGTTTTGCTAATAGCTCGCCGCCTTCATAATACTGATTAATATACGTAGTATATAAATTGACGTACTGCTCTATTTCGCCCGTACTGGCATTACTAGGCAAGCTGTAATTGGTAAACCATTGCTCGATAATTGATCGCTCATTTTGCTCGAGTAGCCACTCTCCATACAACATATGCCAATAAGGCGATAGTGATGGTTCTGAAGCTAATGCACTATTGAGCAGTTTTAGGGCGTGCTTTTTCTCATCTATTTGATACCAGCTGCGCGAGAGCTCGGCTTTCATTACGGGTGTTAAATTTTGCGCCTCTAAATTACTTAAGTGAAAAATAGCCGTGGTTCTATTTTTGGCATTTATGTGGCGCTCGCTTTGTCGCAAAGACTCATTGAGCCTAAGCTGTTGCTCGAGTGTAATTATGTCGTCATCTCGCGCACTAACAGGTACATACTCTAGTGTGTTTAAAGCGCCCTGATAATCATCTATTGATCGTAAAAATAAAGCATGGCTATAACGTAGTTGTGGATTAAGAGGAAACTGCCAAAGCACATTATTAAATAACGTTTTTGCTTTTTGAGTTAATCCGTTTTGCAGATAAATAAACGCTAAGTCGTAGTAAAGCCAAGGCTGCTCAGGCGCCAGTTCAATAGCCTCTTTTAAGGTTTGCTCAGCAAGCTCTGTATCGCCTGCATCGTTATATTGACGCGCTTTTTCGCGAAGTTGACTACTTAATGTTGCTGAATATGCTGTTTGAAGTTGTGCTTTTTGGCCGCTAGATAGCGCATTATAAAACCTGATTAACGATTGTTCATTGTTGTCCAATTCAGCAATTTCTAATAACCCTGTTAAGGCGCCGTTGTTTAAAGGCTCATTTTTAAGCACCGTTTGGTATATGGCGGCTGCCTGAGAGTAGTTACCTTGTGCAAATTGTAATAAGCCACGGTTATATAAAATAGTAGTGGGGTCTTGATCTAAGGTATCAGCTAAGTCTAGTTTTAATTGTGCCGTTTTAAATTGGCGTGAGTTTATAGCGTCTTTTGCTTGACGGATATAAAGCCAAAATTTAGCTGTTTCGGCTAACTCTTTTAATGTTTCACGTTCAGCAAAATCAGCAGTGTTGTTTTGCGCACGTTTAAAGTAATTATAGGACTTTTGATTATCACCCATTCGCAAGTATAAAATGCCTAGGCTACGCATAATCTCGCCATCCTTCGGGCGTCCTTTGAGTGCCTTTAGTAAAAGCGGCTCTGCAGCAATGAGCTTGTTTTTTTCAAGTAACACATCACCTTTAATCCACAGTTGGTAGTACGGATTAGCTAATAATTTTTGTCGTGCTTTTAAATCGCTTTTAAAATCTTGATACTGTAATTCGCCCTTACTACTAAAGGGGTAAACGCTTAAATAACGCTGGAATTGCTTATCTGTAGCGCTATTTAATTGCATATTAGTTAATGCACCTAACCATATTGCTTCTACTTCATTACTGTAGCGAGAAGTAGAGCCATATTTACTCAAAATAGATAATGCAGTGTTATCAGTGGGGTTGTTTCTGAGTAAGTGCCGCGCGTATGCAATATCAACCGCACCGATGTTTTGGTAAGTGCGTAGCAGCCTTTCGTAGCCTTTTTTTACATTTTGCCATTGGCTTTGCTCTTGTGCATACCAACTTAAATGTTCAAGCTCAAACGCTAAACTTGGGTAGGTGTTTTTAAAAAGGCGGTTGTAAATTAATCGTGCTTGTTCAAAACGACCCGCACGTGCAAGTAATTTAGCTTGTTGAATGTCTGCTTTATCTTCGTTTTCTAGCCGTGCTATTAACCTTAGTTGCTCAACACAAGGGTGAATACGTGTGTTGCTATTATCTATTTTTCTTAAAATTTGATTTGCTTGCACCGTTTTACCATTAGCAAACTCATAGCGAGCAAGCGCACACTGGCTTTCTATTCGATTAGGTGCAATTGCCAATAACTTTTGCAAGCTATCGGCAACTAAGTCTTTATTTTCTTGTACTTCACCAATATTGATTTGGCTTAAAAGCCACTCAACAGAGCGTGTATCAATGTCATTACTTGTTTTAGCATGCACACTTGCGCTGACTGCTAACGTACAAATAACAGCCCATTTTAACGACATTCAGTGCTCCACCTTGGCTTGAGCGTCCCGTCTGCTGTGATTGAAAAGCGCTTATTAAGCGCGCTACTACCAAACAAGTTTAATACACTGTCGTAATAGCGAGTTTGTGTAAATGACTTGTCAACCATCAACTTTTGTTGAATGGCCATAACCAATGAATCGTCACCTTTTTCTTTTAACATGGGCAGCAGGGCAGCATTGAAACCCAATGGGCCACGCTTTTGGGCTTTGCCAGAGCGTGCATAGGTATTAAGAGGGACATAACCACGGCTGTTTATCGCTTGCACAAAAGGAGAAAACTGTTCGCTTAACTGTGCTTTGTATGGGGCATCATTTGCCATCATACTGGCCCAAAGGTAGACTCTTATGGCATTAAAGCTGCCTAAATCGGTTGTTTTTTTATCGTAATAAAACCCTTTTGCTGGGCTATACATTACCCAATCTGGGCTAACCCCTTGTTTAGCAGTATCTAAAATAAGTTTTGCAGAGCCTTCATGTAGTTGCTGCCATGGTGAATGTGGGTATAACTTACTAAATTGCTGATAAATAAATAACGGTGAGTAGCTTGGGTTAAGCTTGAATGTATCATTGTCATACTCAAAACCAGCAGGGGCGGGTAATAGAGTAAGCCCTAACCCATTAATGTAGGCGGTTTCTTCGCGCATAATTCGCTGTGCTAATACCGCAGCTAAAATACTATAGCGACGTTCGTCCCATAAAATGGCTGCCTGCGATAAACTATACGCTATCCACAAATCTGAATCTGATGCTGGGTTTGAATCCAAAATGCCATAGGTATCACTGCCTGTTTTTCCCCATTTCCAGGCAGGCAGCCGTGTACTTAAGTCACCCTCAGAGAGGTGATTTTGCGTCCAATCTAAAATGCTATCAAACGCGGCTTTATCGTTAGCAACAAGAGCAAAAAAGAGCGCATAGGATTGCCCCTCTGAGGTGGTAATATTTTGCTTTGAGCCTAAGTCTATTACGCGACCTTCATCACTAATAAAGTGGTTTTTAAAGGTTTGCCATCCCTGCCAAGGCTCGCACTGCTTCGTTTGCGCTGATACAGAAAAACTTAACAAAGCGGCTACTAATAATGCACGGTTAAATAAGGTCATTATTCATCTCCTTCAGCTAAACGTTTATGGGTGAGTGCTTGTAGTAATCGCCATAAAATAAATGAAATTAGCAACAGCGTTAATATAGAAAGCAGGGCTAAAATAAATGGGTGATCAGATAAATGGAACCACACCAGCGTATGCACAGGAATATGACCAACAAAGTATTGCTCTTCGGTTTTTATAGTTTTAACACCTTGCGAGTTTATAACCGCGGCACTGCCTTTTAATTGGCTTAATGTTTGTGAGTCCATAAGGGTTTTATTAATTAAGCCAAATGCGTTTTTAGTGCTGGCATTAAGTGACACAACAGAGCGCTCAGAGTCAAAAGGAGATTGATACGCTGTAATAACAGCCATGTCGCCGCTACTTTTTACACTCACTTGTATTTTATCTGTGGCTTGCGCATCGTATGCCCCGTTATAAATAGCTTGCTTTATTTGGCGCTGGTTATTAGTTAAGAGCACGTTTGTTTGCGCATCGTCATCGAGTCGATGTGTTGTGCTGCCAGACTCTGCAATAACCAAAATATCTTTATCATCTAAATCAATATTTTCATTTAAATGAGCAACGCTCATTCTGTGAGTGGGGTAGCCGGTTATTGCGCCAAAATGACCTGTAAGATTAAATAGCAAAGCTAATGCTTTTGCAGAAGGTTGCTGATCAATCAGTACAAGCGTTTGCTGTAAATCTGCGTATTTAGTGTACGGAAAGCCACTGTTAGCAAATACATTCAAGTCTGGCAGGGCAATATAGTGGTCAAATCCGCTTACATCTATATTTGAATTACCATCAATAACACCAAACTCACCACCAGGGGGGGCTATTGCACATTCACCTTTTTTTAGCACGCCAAATCTAAAATCAAAATTAAGTTCGTTACGGGTAGCTAAATTTATACCGTTGAGTGAGAAGTTTTCTGCGTTTTGTGTGGTATCAGTATTAGCTATAAGTGGTAATAACGTTTTTGTAGTATTAAGTACAGGCTCATCATTATCTAATAAGTACCCACTAATAAACTTTTGATTAATTAGCATATTTAACCGAGAGTCTAAAGACTCACTCTCGGGGGTGCTACGGTATTGCAATGTAATGGGAATCCCTTTTTCGCGCCAAGTAAATAAATCAGGTGCAAAACGTACGTTTAATTTAACGGGGCCATTATTTAACCCCTGTGCTTGTAGTTGGGTATCAAAATCAATTAATTCGTCAAAATGCACAGGTCTATCAGCGCGTAACCAGCGTGGGGCATCGTAAGCCTTACGCAGCGGTAGTTGGTTAATGGCCTCTATGCTGGCGGTTCTGCCGGTCATTACTTTGTGCCCAAAGGCCAGTCCCGTTACCGCCGTTTTTAAATCGTCTTCATCACGGCCCAAAATAAGCAACATTTTGCTGTATCTATGTTCAGGGTTTGAAATAATCTCAATCGTTGGTTTTTCAACATTGGGGTAGTCTTTTAAAAAGTCAGGCTTTGAATCGTTGGTAATAAAAACCACACTGTGCGTATCTAATGACTTATTAATCACTACCGGAAAATCAGCGCCGCGCCAGTCGGCTTGTGCACCAAACCAGCTTGAAAGAGTCGCAGCGGCTTCAATTGTTTTAGTATTAGGTATTTTTGCAAATACAAATGGCAAGCTTAATTTATTGTAGTCTTTGGCATCAAAAAAAGGTGCTGGTAAGTACTCTAAACGGCTATCAATTGCTAATTGTTTTTGATTGAGAGTGATATTACTCGATTTATTAATTTCGGTCCAAATAGAGCGGCTGAAGTAGTCTTGGCAACGTAAGTCATAATAGCCAACCAGCTCAAAACGAACTTGGTTGTAGTCCTGCACATATTTAGCATTGAGTTTAAGGCTGTGCTTAACAGTATTTTTAACCACACTTAGTTGCTCGTTTATGGGCAGTACAGTCACTAAGTTTTCATTAAAGTACACTTTTAAATGCGACACGTTTGCAATCAATGAGGGTGAGTTTGTATACGAGAAATTGAGTTGCAAGTCGGTGCTTAATTTGTCAATACGGTTTGTAAAATCAACTCTTGAATTGTTGTTTATGCCATCAAGCCTGTAGCCATTAAAGCCTAAAGTAGCAAAGTCTAATCTTAAACTAGACACGTTTGCGCTCTCAGGGTAGCCATTTATAAACACAGATTTATCATGCATTGGCTCAATAGCACATGCGTTATAAGCACTACATGTTAAAAGCAGTATTAGAAATGTATTAAGCAAATTTTTAATCATAATTATTATGCACTATTGGTTTTTTAGGAGTGAAAGAGTTTATATATACAACAATTTTTGTCATTAATTTTACAAAGGGTTGTAATGGTTTAGGAGCATGAAACAATAAATTGCTAAATCCTCTTAAACTTGTTTTTTGTACTTCTTTAAAGCTATAAGAAGGGCGGTCATGACGAAAGTTATTCTGCCAATCAAGCCACGCATCTGCTCTTGAAAAAGTACACTGGATAAAAGCCTTTTGCTTTTCCAATGTCAGGTCTTTTAACGTTAAACCTATTTGTTTTTTTCGGGTGTTACATACATAGGTTGTAAACGAAAATTGCTTATTGCCGCGGCTCATTAATAGCTCTATTTTATCGTTTACTCGGCACAAGTGAGCGTGCTCAGTTTCAATTCCCACCCCATTATCAGAGTAATCAATTATCTTAACTTTTAACGTATGCCCATTTGCTAAGCGTACGCCCGCCGGAAAATTAGCTTTTATGCGGTGCGACTGCCTAACTTGCCTTGCCTCTGCTGCAACGGCTACCGCAGCGCCTAGAATAATAATATTGTAGATTGCCCAGCCCATACTTATTAATAAAACACCCACTTGACTTGGATCGCCAAAGCCCAAGCGTAAAACACCGATGAGTATTCCCACTAGGTTTACTAAAAGAAGGACTAGGTACGGTTTAGATATTCCCCAATCGTAATGCTCTTTATCATTTAGGCCGCCTTTCTCTGTTACGTTAAACTTACCTTTGTTAGGGTTTATTAGTGCAACAGTTGTTGGCTTTAATATGTACCACGCAAGAACAGACTCATATACTTCACCCCAAAAAGAATAACGATATTTACCCTGAATGCGTGAGTTGGTTGCTTTTATTTGAATTAACGTAGGCACTACGTAAATAAAAATAGCTAAAAATGGTGCATAAATAATGTAAGCATTAAAGTATATTAGCGCTAAAGGTGCGGTTAAAAATACGATGCGTGGAATACCCGATAAAAAGTGCAGCATGGCATTTAGATAGCACAGGCGCTGCGGTATATCGAGCCCTTTACCTACAATAGGGTTGTCGAGTCTAAATATTTGTGCCATCCCTCGGGCCCAGCGAATACGCTGACCAATATGAGCCGACAAGCTATCTGTAGCAAGGCCGGCAGCTTGCGGAATATTTATATACGCTGTTTTATAACCAGCACGTTGCATACGAAGCGCAGTGTGGGCATCTTCAGTTACCGTTTCAAATGCAAATCCACCTATATCATCAAGTGCCTGCCTTTTTAATACCGCACATGAGCCGCAAAAGAAGGTTGCATCCCACATGTCATTACCATCTTGAATTAACCCATAAAAAAGCATGTTTTCATTAGGTATTTGGCTGTGGTTGTTTAAATTACGCTCAAACGGATCAGCAGAAAAAAAGTGATGCGGCGTTTGCACTAAACATACTTTGCTATCTTTTAAAAATTGCCCCATGGTCATTTGTAAAAATGAGCGGGCAGGTACGTGGTCGCAGTCAAAAATAGCGATATAGTCGCCGTTGGTGTAACGCATGGCGCTGTTCATATTACCGGCTTTAGCGTGGTTGTTATCAGGACGTGTTAAATAACCCACCCCTACTTTTTGGGCAAACTCTTTAAATTCAGGGCGTTTGCCGTCATCCAGGATGTATACGTTGAGCTTATCTGCAGGCCAATCAATGCTCATTGCAGCAAGTGTGGTTGGTTGCACAACGCTCAATGGTTCATTGTAGGTGGGTATGTATACATCTACAGTGGGCCATAAATCAGTATCTTTAGGTAAGGGGATAGGTTTTCGTTCTAGCGGATTGATAGTTTGAAAAAAGCCTAAAATGAGCACTAGCCATGCATAGGTTTCTGCCAGCAGCAAGCCTGCACCTAATGTGAGTGCAACAGGGTCATCCCAATTGAGGGTTTCTGTGTAGCGCCACCACAAATAGCGTGATGAAGTAGTCACCGATAGGGTGATCATTACTATTGTAGCCATTTGCCCTTTTACCCGCTTTAACCCGTACGCAACTATTAAAATAAAGCTAATAAACACGGCTTGCGCTTCGAGGCTAAATGGTATGGTTATAAAAATAGCCAGTAAAAATAATATAAAGGCTACAACCACATATTTGACTAGCTTGTTTTGCCATACTTTAGCGTCAGCCATAGTTTTAAAGGCACTTTTTTTGGGGCCCTTGGCATTTTTTGACAACAACCGTTTTAGCATTCGCCCTAGCTTTAAATCAAACCAGCGCAATTGTTTAAGTGAGTAACTTACTCCATTATAAAACTGATTTGATAACCGCTTCCTAACAGAGCTATTTTTAGGTTTATATTTAAAAAATAATAAATAAACACTTTGGATGATAAACCGCACAAGATTTGAGTAAATAAAGGTACGGTAGGGTAAGCGAAGGTGCGGATAGTAATCATATAAAATAAGTTCAAAGTTTATTTTGTGATCTTTTATATTGATAAACAGTGAACTAATTAGCGTAATAAAAGGCATTAAAAAGGCCTCAATTACGTTCACTTTGTGCTGGTTAAAATAGCTATGAAACTTAAATAAAATATAACGGACAAGTTTTTCAGTAAAAAAAATACTTAACAGTAAATACAAAGTACTGTGTATTGGGCGCTTATAAAATAAAGAAAAGCTCATGATTACAGGGCCGCTTTACTAACAAGCCAGCCGGCGAGTGTTTCAAAATCATCGTTGGCAACACTGTAGGGTGCACAGTTAAGCGCTACATTTCTAAAGGCTGTGGACTCTTTAATTACTTCGTCACTGTTAATAAAAAAAGGAGCCATCAGTGGCAAAGTAGATTGCCACAAAGAAAAAAGATCAAACTCAAGCGTTGACGCAGAGTTATAACGGTTGACTAAAAAGAAATGTTTCCATTGATTATCAGTGTGCTTTAATACTTGTAGCTTTTTATAAATTAAGCTGTGGCAAATGGCGTCACAATTTACAACTTCAATCACTATGTCATTTTTGCTCAGCGGATATTCAGTGATATCGATATGCGCAGGGCAGTCGAAAAGGAGCCAAGCGTCGTCGTTATAATTTAGTTTATTGCAATTATTAACAGTCTCGAACAATGCTGTATTACTTACATTTGTATCACCAAAAGGTAAAAATACAATACCATCACTGTCTTGATGAAAGTGCACTAAGGCATCTTCAAAGCGAGCCTCATTACTCCAACCTTGGTTGTATTGCCAAGGTAGCCCAAAGTGCAAGCCTAAGTCGCTTTTAGCATCTAGGTCTATAGCAATAACGTCAGGGCCTGACTTTTTTAATATGCAGGCTAAATTCGCCACCATAGAAGTAGCGCCAGTACCGCCTTTAATGCCTTTTAGGAAAATTCTTTGCAAGGGATTGTTTACCTGTTAATTCAACTGCAACTTACCCATTTACTGTTCGGTGTATCTCGCTCAGTAATGCGTACTTTTTTATTGTTTGTTTATTTTTTTGTCTGTTAACAATTTCAACGTAATCACCGCTTTTTCCACCAAAACGTTTTGCAAGATTATCAATATCATTTGATGTTAAGGTTTCAGAGTTTTTTTTTGTTAAGTTAACTATTGTTGTCATTATGTTTGAATTTATTCTTTTTATTAAAAGTGGACAATAATTGTCTATTATATATAGAATAACAACTAAAACTAGTAAAAAAGTATCTTTTATAGGCTTGGCTCATTGCAAAACTTTAACATATTAGGCCTGCAGTCCTCTGCTGCAGAGTTAAAACCAGCATCTATGTTTGCTATTTTGGCTCCTTTGGACAGTTTTGTAACAGAACTGGCATTACATGCAATTAATAAGACCTCAGCGTCTGATATATATATTGTTTCTGCCCACATAGAAACATTTTTTGATGGTCCATACACTGATGCTATAAACCACGTATTTGATCGACATAAAGTCCACCCATTTAGCTTCTCTTCAGATACGCTTGAATGGCCAAAGCAACAAATAATTAACAACACTCTAAAAGAGCTAAATGCTTACAAACAGCTAAATAATGCTTTAGTCATTGTTCACTTTAGTACGGCTGATTTGGACTGTTTGGATCAAAAGCAGCTAACCCAAAGTATTAAGGCCTATAAAAATTTTAGTATTCAATCAGGGGCGACTGTTTTATTTTTAACTTCAGGTCCTGAGGTGACAAATTATCGTTTTTTATTTAGACAGTTAAACTCGGTTTTTGACGGGGTAGTGTATGTAGAGAGTGATTCGGCGATGCGTGTATTAGAGTACGATTACTGGCATCACAGCACAGGGGTTATCGCCAATGTACAGTACCCGTTAACCATTGAAAACGACTGCTTTAAAGTTGTACTAGAGAACATAACTGAAAAGCACACGGCTGCATCAGGTGTATTTGCCGATGAAAACGATGTATGGATTGTAAAAGGGGCTATTCCTGAAGGAACTAAGCTTCCTAGCAAATATAAAATAATAGAAGATAATCACGCGCTTTTCTCAAAAGGGCCTAAGTTGGAGGCGGCGACACTGGTATTTGCAGTTTCTCGTTACACAGATTTAGCTCAGCTTGCTAAGCATTGTTTTGAGCTGAGAAAAAACTGTGGTCGTTGGCTTAAATTGGTTATTCAGAATGTTGATGGCGTGATCCGTCATCAAGATGAATGCTTATTTTTGACCTTAGGCGTTAATCTTATTTTGTATAGTTTTTCAGAGCCTTCTAGGTTACTGTCGCAAGTTCAGTCAATTCAAGGGTTTCAATTTTCAAGGCCGCTACCACCGTCTGTTGAGCACGTACTGCAATTTACCGAAAATACTTTTTCTAAAGGCTATTTGCCGTTTATAGAATTTACCAAACAGGTAGAAGTACACAGTGACTCTGCTGTAAATTTAGGGGTGAGTGGGGTGTTGGTAAAACTTGAGCTTTTACCCCGGATTGACCCTATACATCCTTTACACTTATTTCATATAAAGCGCGAAGGCGATGTATTTAGCTTGGTAGAAAATACGGTGTATTTGTATTTACACGCGTGTAGAGAAAACGATGTTAATAACGCGATAAAACATTTGTTTAAGTTAGAGACAAACGATTTTTTTGCGCAGCAAAATATTATTTCCGATCATTTTTATATTCAGCAAGAATGTAAGCAGCTTAGGCGTAATTATGCAGGTCAGGATATAACAGATTATTCAGCTCAATTAGCAGAGAATGACAGCTATAAATTTTCGCAAAAAATAGATGCAAGTGTTGCAGCTGATTTAGAAACACCCGAGTTTACTAAAAACGAGCGCGCAGATGCAGTGCCGTTCAAAATGGCTATCAAGAGTAACGTATGAGTATTAATCAATTATTAATTACAGCAATTTTAGCAATGCTAGTTGGCGTATTTTTATGTATGTTGGGGTCGTTGATATTGAAAAAAATAAAAGAATATTATGCTCAGCTTACGTTTAAACATGAAGTACTCGAACCTTATAAACCAAATAGAATAAAGAAGGGTAAATAGTGAAATTATCAGGCTTAGGGGTATGGAACCTCTATTTTTTAGTTAAGTTTGCACTTTTTTATTATGGTGCAATTGATTTTGATTTACTGTCAAATGCTGCGCTAGCCGCTTTTTTTGCTATTTATTACACATCCCCTGTATTGACTAAAGCGAAGCATTGGTTAGGTGCAATAATGGCCATTGCTTTACTTTATAAAGATTCGTGGTTACCGCCTATAGACCGCTTAACCCGTCAAGCGGGTAATGTGCAAGATTTTAGCTTGGGTTACTTTTTAGAGCTGATGGCGCGTGTCATTAATGTAGATATGTTATTGGCATTGTTTGTTATTACGGTGTGTTTTTGGTATTGCTCGCAATGGATACGCTTTACCACAGTAACCGTCGTTGGGTTAATATTTGTAGCTTGGCAAAGTAATCATAGTGAAGATGATTTAATGACACAGCCAGTAGTAGCTAATAACGTAACAACAGCTGCGCCTCGTGAACAAGCACAAGTAATAACACAACAAGCAAAGTCACCAGATGAGCAATTAAAGGCGTTTTATCAGCAGCAAAGTTTGCTAACAAGCCAGTTTCCTCAGCAATACAATGGCGAGTTATTCGATGTCATTGTGTTAAATGTGTGCTCAATGGCAATAGCGGATTTAGAGACTATCGGTGTAAGTTTGGATGATTTATACAGCGATTTTGATTTAGTGTTTTCTGACTTTAATTCGGCGACTTCTTATTCTGGACCTGCTGCAATTCGTCTGCTTAGAGCAAGTTGTGGTCAAACAAGTCAAACAGCTTTATTTGAAAATGCGCCTGAACAGTGTCACTTGTTTAAAAACTTAGAAAAATTAGGGTATAAAAGCAGTGTAGTTATGAATCACGACGGCCATTTCGACGAGTTTAAAGGCTTAGTGAAAAGGTTTGGAAAAATAGACGAGCAACCTTACGATATAACTAACTTACCTATTGCACAATATGGCTTTGATGATAAACCTATTTATTCAGATGGTGCGGTGCTTAATGCGTGGTTAAATGAAAAAGGTGGGGACTGTGCGCCATGCGCTATGTATTACAACACGACAAGTTTGCATGATGGTAACCAATTAGCAAATCAGCCTCGTATGAGTAGCCTTGAAAGTTACCCAATTAGGCATAAAAACTTATTCAACGACATTAATGGGTTTATTAAAAACTTAGAAAAACGTGGCCGCAATGTCATGCTGATGATAGTACCTGAACACGGCGCGGCATTAAAAGGTGATAAAGTGCAATTTGCTGGGCTACGTGAGATACCAAGCCCAAGTATTGTGTCTGTTCCGGTGGCGATTAAGTTTATTGGTAAAAACGTACAAAGCTATTCACAAACGCTTGTAAGCGAATCAACCAGTTACTTTGGCTTATCGGAACTAATTAGTGGCGTACTTAGCACAAACTTTTTTGCAGGTAATGGCAATATTGCCGATTTAGTTGCTTCGCTGCCTCGCGCACCTAAAGTAGCTGAAAACGCTGATACAATAATGATGTATGTTAATAAGCGCCCTTATATTCAATTAGATGGCGGAGACTGGACCCCATACCCGCAAAACTAATAACATATATACATTACCCTTTTTAAAACGCAGCTTATACGCTGCGTTTTTAGTTTTAAAGTGGGCGTTGTTACAGTTTGCTGTTTACAGGCGTGGGTTTATAACCATAACGACGCTGGTTTGTTCAAATTTGTTTACAATTTACTGTATTGAGTAACTGACTTAGCGTATTATTCGGCAAATATAGTTTTTCCTTATTCGAGGATGTATGCGTCTAGATATTCACTGTGCTGACCGTGTAGGTATTGCTCAAGAAATCCTAAATATTTTAGTTAACTATGATGTTGATCTAAAAGGGATTGAGGTTGATTCGGTAAATTGCCGTATGTATGTAAGCTTTCCTGAAATTGAATTTGAGCAATTTCAAAAAATTATGCCTTCTATTCGTTTAATTGATGGCGTGCATGATGTTCGCACCACTGCCTTTTTACCCTCTGAGCGAGAGCATAACGAATTAAATACACTGCTGCGCGCATTACCAGATGGTGTTATCTCGATTGACGCAAAAGGATGGGTTCGTTTGTGTAACGACGCTGCTTGTAAAGACTTGCAACTAAGTGAAAAAGAAGTGGTAGGAGCCAATATTAATAACCTACTTAAAGGCTTTAATTTTACGCGTTGGTTAGAAGGCAAAGAAGTACTTGGTCAAACAACCCGTGTAGATGTGGCTGGTGAGGACTTTATTGCCGATATCTTACCGATTGCCGTCCCGCAAGGTGGTGAAGGTGATGTGTTAGCTGGTGCGGTTATAAATATTAAATCGCAAAGCCGACTAGGTCAGCAAGTCAGTGCCTTTAGACGTTATGGGCAAGAAAGCTTTGCAACTATTCACAATTTTAGTACTGCTATGCGCCGTGTTGTGCGTGAAGCACGAAAAATGTCACAGCTAGAAGCGCCTATCTTAATAACCGGAGAAACTGGTACGGGTAAAGAACTTCTTGCTCGTGCTTGTCACTATGCCTCTAATCGTTCAGTTAAACCATTTATTGCTCTTTCGTGTGCATCTTTGCCCGATGATGTGGCTGAATCTGAATTATTTGGCTACGCCGGCTATGAAGAAAATACCGCACCTAAACGCGGGGTGTTAGAACAAGCAGATGGTGGTACTGTGTTTTTAGATGAAGTAGGCGAAATGTCTACACAGCTACAAACAAAGCTGCTGCGCTTTTTACAAGACGGTACATTTAGAAAAGTGGGCGACGAGAACGAAGTAAAAGTTAATGTGCGTATTATTGCAGCCACACAAAAAGATTTACCGGCCATGGTGCAAGAGGGTGTATTTAGAGAAGACTTATACTATCGAATTAATGTATTAACGCTTGAAATAGCACCGCTGAGAGATCGTAAGGCTGATGTAGGCCCACTAGCTGAGCACTTTATTCAAAAGTACGCACAGCAAAACGGTCATGCAATTCCGCTTTTATCACAAGAGTGCCTGCGTTTTTTACAAGAGTACCCGTGGCCAGGTAATGTACGCCAGCTAGAGAATGCAATTTATCGGGCGGTGTCGTTACTTGATGATAGCGAACTACGCGTAGAGCACTTGCAATTGCCTACCTTCACACACGATTTGGGTTATTTAGAATCTGATTTTGAGGGGTCATTAGATCAAGCTGTCAAACGTTTTGAAGCAACTTTATTACGTAAATTGTATCCGGCTTACCCAAGCTCAAGACAACTGGCAAAGCGTTTAGGGCTTAGCCACACTGCAGTGGCAAATAAGCTACGAGATTACGGTATTAATCGCAAAACTGTTAAAGTTTAATAGCAAGTTTAGTGGGCGCTAGGGCGTGTTGTTCTTTGAGGGTTGAATTTGCAGCAGTATGTTTGGCTTTTAGGCAAGGCAGAGCCTATGAAGTGTGGTTATTCCTTATAAATAGGCGATAACGCAGCATAAATGCCAAACATGCGCTGCCCTTTGGGTTCTGCCTAGGGGCGATCAACTCTTTGTTGCCTACATGGATGTAGGTAAGAGGCGTGAGCAGGACGCGGAAGCTTTGCTCGGTTTTTACTTATTCTTACATGGATGTAAGTCATTAGAATAACGCAG
>Ga0209452_1000062_pt1 | contig 50724 bp, 33 predicted proteins | sample WorMetimpBELIZE1_FD_187388 | JGI IMG/M metagenome (GOLD analysis project Ga0209452, IMG submission 187388) | Marine gutless worms symbiont microbial communities from Max Planck institute for Marine Microbiology, Germany - Olavius imperfectus... | ecosystem: Host-associated > Annelida > Digestive... | reverse complement strand
AGGGCTGTCGCTTGCCGAATACGATTCACTATGCGACAGTGGAAAGCTGCACTCCAATGGTACAGCTCCATAGTAGACGGGGCCTGGGCTGGGGCCACATGAAATTAAATTCGTGGGGATCCCTCAGACTCTGACCCCATTTTTTATAGCGCGATTTGGAAGCTTATTAATGTACTCTGACCCCAATATTTTGCAGCGGTTGTTTGGTTTTTCGGCGTTTCGCGAGGGACAGAAGGAGGCAGTGGAATCACTGCTTGGTGGAAATTCAACGTTAGCGATTTTTCCCACTGGCTCGGGCAAATCATTGTGCTATCAGTTTGTTGCTACGCAATTGCCACACTTGACCTTGGTTGTGTCTCCACTATTAGCGCTGATGAAAGACCAGCTGGAGTTTCTTCATAGCAAAGGCATTGCAGCAGCCAGTATCGACTCTACGCTAACGCCCGAGCAAAACAAGCAAGTGATGAACGACGTACGCTCGGGTCAGTGTAAAATTCTGATGGTGTCGGTGGAGCGCTTTAAGAACGAACGCTTTCGGCAGTTCATTGAGTCTGTTCAAGTAAGTATGTTGGTAGTTGACGAAGCACACTGTATCTCTGAGTGGGGCCACAACTTTCGCCCTGACTACTTAAAACTTCCGGCATATCAGAAAGAGCTTAATATTCCGTTAGTACTTCTGCTCACAGCTACTGCCACTAAAAAAGTAAAAGAAGATATGGCAGCGCGCTTTGATATTGCGCCAGCCAACATTATTCAAACAGGGTTTTATCGACCCAACTTGAATTTGCATGTTCGCCCAGTACATGAACCATATAAAAACCAAGCCTTACTTGAAGAAATTCAAAAACAGCAAGGTGCGGGTATCGTTTATGTCACGCTGCAAAATAGTGCAGAAGAAGTAGCCCGGTTCCTACAGCAACAAGGGTTTGCTGCAAAGGCTTACCACGCTGGTCTCGACAGTGATGTAAGACAAGGTATTCAGCAAGATTTTATGCACAATAAGCTTCAAGTTGTTGTGGCTACCATTGCATTTGGTATGGGCATTGATAAGTCGGATATTCGCTTTGTTGTTCATTACGACTTACCAAAGTCTATTGAAAACTACAGCCAAGAAATTGGCCGGGGTGGACGAGACGGTAAAGCGGCAAACTGCACGGTATTAGCAAACCTTGACGGGTTAGTCACCATAGAAAACTTCGTTTACGGCGACACACCAGATAAAAGCGCCATTCAACGCGTAATAGATGATATCAGCGCACAGGCCCCTGCTCAGATAAATTCGGCGGCGCACAATGATTCACCTACCAACGGCGAAAACAATGTTTACCAGTGGGAAACGCAAATTAATAGCTTATCGAGTGCCAGCAACATACGACAGCTTCCGCTTAAAACCCTGCTGGTACAGCTTGAACTCGCCAACGTTATTCGCCCTTTGTATGCCTATTTTGCTGAATATAAATTTCGCTTTATTTCAGAGAAAACCACCATACTCGGCCTTTTCTCAGAAGAACGGGCTCGCTTTCTAGACGCCGTATTCACTCATTCAAATATGAAAAAGGTGTGGGGCATTGTAGATTTCGACAGTATTTATCAGCATTACGGCGCAGAGCGTGCAAGAGTGGTTGCCGCACTAGAGTATTTACATGAACACAATCATATTGAGCTTGCCTCGCGCTTAATAACTGACGTATACCGCGTGGACTACGAAAAACTGCAAAATGCCGACTTAGCTAATAATCTGGCTCACTATTTCGCTGAAAACGAGCGCAAAGAAATAGAACGTATCGCCGCGCTGGTAGGCTTCTTCGAACTTAATACTTGCTTAAGCTATAACTTATCGGCGTATTTTGACGATACCCAAGCACCCAATGAATGCGGGCACTGCAGTGTATGTCAGGGAAATGTGGCTAAGCTCAGCTATTCAAACCCAATTCCCACACCGAACCCAGACCAAATATCAGAGGCCATAGCAGCACTAAGGGCCCATTTGAGCGGAAAATTTGATGGCCTAATCACATCATCTATTTGCTGTCGTTTTCTAACTGGCATGACCATGCCTTTGTTCACTCGATTTAAAGTGAGACAAGTAAAGGGCTTTGGTTCTTGTGAAAACTGCCGATACGCTGATGTGAAAGCAATGGTAGATGCTATAAATCAGTGAACGTAGCAAATACCCTAAATCTAATTTATAGTGTTGAGTGAATCACAATTAGCAAGTGGTAAAGGAAAATATGACGCTAATTCAGGGACAAGAACAAACTCCTAAAGGGTCGCTAGTAGTAGTTGGCACCGGTATTAGCGTTGCGGGTCAAATGACAATCGCGACCAAAAGCCACATCGAAAATGCAGACATTGTGTACATGGGGATTATGAATAAAATTGGCGAGCACGTGGTCACCAATATTAACCCCAACAGCGTGTCATTAGACGACCTTTATCAAGAAGGTAAATCTCGCGCTGTCACCTACTCTCAAATGGCCGACCGCATCGTTCAGTCTGTTGTGGAAGGCAAAAAGGTATGCGTGGCTTTTTATGGCCATCCAGGCGTATTTGTTACTCCCTCCCACGAAGCTATTCGACGAGTTCAAGCGCTCGGCTTAGAGGCAAAAATGCTACCTGGGGTATCCGCAGAAGACTGCTTAATTGCTGATTTAGGTATAGATCCTTCTCGCTTTGGTTGTCAGTCTTATGAGGCCACCCAGTTTTTATTCCGCGATTACCGCATTGACCCCCACATGACACAAATCATCTGGCAAATTGGTTTAGCTGGAGAAGCCACGCTAAGCGTATTGGATGCCAACCACAGTGAATCTGGGCTTGCAATGCTGACTGACATTCTGAGCGAGCACTACCCAGATGATCACGAGCTGATTATTTACGAGGCCGCTACCCTGCCCCTGTGCGAACCAAAAATACAAAAAGTGTTGCTTCGCGAATTACCATTCGCCAAACCAACATTAATTTCGACCCTAGTTGTACCCTCACTTGGCATGCCAGCATACCGTCAGGATCGTTTGGCAAAGCTAGGTTTAACTGAGCAGCAAGTCATTAACTTTAGATCTCCGAAAGTAAACTAAAAGGAAAAAACGACATGGCAAAGAAAACAATTGTAGATTTCTTGGTTGAGTTAGACAGCAACAGCAAACTGATGGAAGCGTATAAGCAAGACCCTGTAGGCACCGCGGAGACGTACGGTTTGTCTGGCGAAGATCTACAACTTATTAAAGACCAAGACTGGGACGAAGTAGCCAAACGCTTTGACGATACTAGCAAAGCTACCCGTGTAATTAGCTACTAGTTTCTATCTTGCTTAGCAAGCTGAAGTAGAAAGTGAAGCGCCATTTTAAATGCATCTTGGCTATCGTTTGTTTTACGATGGCGCTTCCTGCTTTTGCGTTTTTAAAAGCGCCGCTCAACACATCTTCATCGGTAACAACCCTAGATGAATTAAAGCAACGAATTCAAAACAACGATGAATCTGTAGAAACCACATTTAACGAACTGGGCGTTTTCTTTGACACCCATCCCAATGCGTTCCAACAGTCCCGCTTTTTCAATTTAAAATCTTACAAACACATTCTAGAACAAGACCTTGTAGCAGGTTACGAAACGTTGCTAGAAGCACGAAAACTCGCCAAGAAAGGCGGCAACACCATGGCGCTGGCAGAGTCTTTTCGTTTAGAAGGGCTTATTCTTGATTTGTCAGGTGAGCACGCTCTCGCGCTAGAAGCACTCAATAAATCTCTTGCCGCTTTCATTGAAGTAAATAGCGACAACGCGCTACTTGTTTATAGTGCAATGGGCAACCTGTATATGTCGCTGCAAAACTATGAAATGATGTTGCAGTTAGGTCGCAATTACCTTGCCGCAGCGCAACGATTGGGTGATAAAGAAAACAAAGCCATCGCATACTTTTTCCAAGGCTTTGCCCAAACAGAATTGGGCGACTATCAAGATGCTAAAATAAGCCTTCTGCTTGCAGAGGAGTTATTCAAAGAGGTTCACTACCCTTTCATTGGCATTGTTCACACTAAAATGGCCGAGCTTTATATTGCCCAAGGCAATCTTACTGAAGCGCTCACCATGTTAAATCGCGCGGCCGAGTCAGACCGTAAAGTTGGTTTTAAGTACAACGAAGGGTCGAGGTTATTGCGTTTAGTGGACATCTACGTTCTGCGAGACCAGATTGACCTAGCAATTAGTGAGCTAGAAAGTGGCTTAAAAAAAGACGCGATTAAAAACGACAAAGCAGTAGTGCTTAGCTTACTCGAAAAGCTCATTTCACTACTCGAGACAACTAACAACTTTGAAGCCGCGTTAGAGTACTCCAAGCTGTACCACAAAACCTACGAAGAAAGCTTCAATGAGCAGCAGTCGCGATTGCTAGCCCTTAACCGGGTACGCCTTTCTATTTCCGAAAAAGAAGAAACCATCAAGCTTCTTGAGAAAGACAACCAGCTTAAAGAACAGCGCAACCTTATTCAGAAAAAGCAAAATACTTTTCAGCTGTATTTTATCGGTTTTGTAATCCTGTCATTAGGCTTAGTAGTGGGCTTGTGGCTGAGAACCCGCAACCAGCGAAAGGCGCTCGATACACTAACTCAAGACCTACAAAAAGCGACGAAAGCGAAGTCTGATTTTCTTGCGCGTATGAGCCATGAAATTCGCACGCCGCTAAATGCAATTATCGGCCTCACCAAACTTTCGCAAAGGGCAGCAGAAGATAAAGAACAACAGACGAACCTCATTCAAATTGAAGGCGCGTCACAAACCCTTTTAAGCATTATTAATGACATACTCGACTTTTCGAAAATAGAAGCGGGCAAGCTTGATATAGAATCGACTCAGTTTAATTTAGATGCACTAGTGAACCAGACCATTAGGCTGCACTTAGGGCGCGCCGAAGAAAAGCATATTGAGCTTATCCAACACATTTCACGCGATGTGCCTCTGAACCTTATTGGCGACCCTCTGCGCATACAGCAAATTCTGAGTAACTTGGTCAGCAACGCCCTGAAGTTTACCGAAGATGGACTAATTTCGGTGAGCGTGAGATGCACGCATAATGTAGAAGATATTCAGCTTGAGTTCGAAGTTAAAGATACGGGAATTGGACTAAGCAGCACACAAAAAGCGCTGCTATTCCAACCATTTAATCAAGGTGATGAATCTATATCTCGTCGATATGGTGGTACAGGCCTTGGCTTGGCAATTTGTAAGCAGCTTGTCACATTAATGGGCGGCGAGATATGGGTTGAAAGCCAACTTGGAAAAGGCGCCAGCTTTCACTTTACCGTAACTGTGAAGCAAGACGCCTCTCAACAAATTGTGTCACCTTCTAAGCAACTTTCATCACTAAAAGTGCTTATCGCCGATGACATTGGTGTATCGCGCGACGCAATAACCGAAGCCCTTTCAGTTGCCAACATTAGAGCGGACGTGGCTACGGGAGGCAAAGAAGCAATTGCCAGAATGCGCGCAGCCATGGGTAACAGTGCGCCTTATGATGTGCTTATTCTAGATTGGAATATGCCCGACATTGATGGGTTAGAAGTGGCAGCCATCATGAAACAAGAGTTCTCAAGTAAGCCGCCCAAAGTGATCATGCTATACGCTTTCGAATCGCCTCGCATGCGAGAACAAGCCAACCAACTTGGCATTCGCACTTTCATTAAAAAGCCTTTCAGCACCAGTGAACTTGTAGACAAGCTGCAAGAGCTTTGCTTGAACGTAAACACAAAAACGTCACCTTCAGACGCGGCGCCTGTACCAAAACTACGCGGTACAAAAATTCTTTTTGCAGAAGACAATACTCTGAATCAGAAAGTTACCCTGGGTCTGTTGAACGATACACATGCCACCATTGAAGTAGTAAGTAACGGTCTTGAAGCCATAAAAGTATTACGTGAAGATAACAGCTTTGACGTGGTATTAATGGATATTCAGATGCCCGTAATGGACGGGTTAACTGCCGCTAAGAAAATTAGAGAAGAGCTAAAATTAACATTGCCAATCATTGCTATGACAGCTCACGCCATGCAGCAGGACATTGATAAAAGCCTTAGCGCCGGTATGGATGGTCACATTAACAAGCCCGTTGACCCCAACCGCTTTTTTGACGTTTTGGTAGAAGTACTGAATAAAAAGAAGTCGTCAGCGACCACGGAAATTGCTAACGAAGTAAAATTAGAGAAATCCTCATTAACTTCCCTAGACAAACCCAAAGCACTACAAGCAGTAATGGGTGATGAAGCCCTCTATAATGACTTACTAGACGATTTTCTGGCGCTAGAAGATGAGCTTAACGCGCTTAAACAAGCCATTGATACTCGAGACTTCCCTTCTATTGCGCGAAATGCACACATCTTCACAACAGCTCTTAGATACATCGGCGCTTTTACGCTTGCTGAACTGACAAGCTCAATAGAGATAGCCATAAAGAATAACGAGTACAAAACAGCTGGTAACTTCGGTAACCAATTAGAAACGCTATACAGCGCTTTATTGGAATTAAGAGAAAAAGTTAAGAAACTGGTAAGTTAAAGAAAAACTGAAAGAACGCTCCAGTTACCCTCGCGCTATGAATGTTAGTTGTATTTGTTCAGCTGTGGTAAAAGCTTTGGAGAAAAAATGACCTTTAACATCCCTTGTTCTTATAATAACTACGTCTAGTCAAAGTCTGCCATATCCTACCTAAAAATCAAACTCGGGCATTGACAGTAAACATAACAAAGCCCGCACAAGATGCAGGCTCATAATTATAAAGGTTGAACTAACCGCTACCGGTTATTACTCGCCTGACTCTTCCGACGCATACTCATTTTTCATAAGCCACGCGTACGCCGTTGTAAAAGCGGTTTCTTGAAACTGCTTTAAGCCAGTGTCAGAAAAAGGGACAGCAAGCGGGTTTCTGCGCAGCGATTCTTTGATATCTGTTGGGCTAAATATTACAACTTTAAGCCCTTCAATCAGTTCAATAGCAGCTTCTAGCTTGAAGCCAATTGCACTACCCGCAAACTTACCTTTGCTTTGACGCTGACGAATTATTACAGCATCAATTTTGTAGTCTTCTACAAGTTTAGCGAAAGTGCTTTGAAAGCTTTTTAGCCCCTTTGCACTGGTATCAGCAAGTGTTAAACGGCGCGTACGGCAATCTGGCAGATGAAACAAACCGTCAGCCAGCGACACTAGACTAACAATTGCTTCATTACCTTTTAAATCTACACCACAGACTTTCATATTTATTCCTAATTACGTTTGCCTGTCATTATAACGCGTTTCGCACCATTTGAATCATCAAGTGGAAGGGCATTGCTCCTTTATTAGATGATTTAACTTAACACCGATTGAATTGTGTCTTTTGAAAGCGGCTTCACGAAATGCTTATCGAACCCTGCAGCTTGTGAATCCTCTAAGTATTTTTCTGAGCCCCACCCGCTTTGCGAATAGAACTTAACATTCTCTGCTTCAGGTACGGCTTTCAGCATTTTGACAAGTTCATATCCATCAATATCCGGCATGCCGATATCAAGAAACACAAAGTTAGGTTTGAAAGCTTTAAATTCATCCACAGCGTCTTTTGGAGAAGTAACCCCTAAAGCCGTCACGCCCATAGACTCTGCCAATAAGCAGTATGCGTCGATAAGATCGGCATTGTCGTCAACGAACATAACTTTACTTTTACTTTGGATTACAGGCTCGACTTTCTGAACATCAGACTGCTCATACGCCATTTTAGAAATGGGTAATCTAACTTCAAAAGTACTTCCTCGACCTAACCCTTCGCTCATCACCGAGACTTCACCGTGATGCAACATAACCAGCTTGCTCACCAAGGTAAGCCCTATTCCCAGACCACCTTTTGTATGGGTAGAGTGCGCCTCAATTTGGGTGAACATGTTGAATACGTCTTTAAGCCTGTCTTCAGGTATACCCATGCCGTTATCTTTAACAGCAACAACAACCATAACGCCTTCTTCTCTAATATCTACGCTTATCTCTCCAGCCTCATTGGTGTACTTAGCCGCGTTGTGAATAATGTTTGAGAAAATCTGGCTTAAACGAGCTTTGTCACCGTAAACCGTCACATCTTCTTGAAGATAGTTTACAGTTAAGTGATGTTTCTTAGCTTTGACTTGTTGCTCAACGATTTCAAGAGAATCTGAGAGCACGTCTTGAATGCTTAGCTTTTCGAACTCAAGCTTGACCTTACCTCGTGTAATTCGCGACACATCCATCAAGTCGTTAATAAGTTTGGACATGTATTCAGCTTGACGATTGATAATAGCAGTAACTCTTTTGCGAGTTTGATCATCGTCTACCGTTTCTAAAATACTTGCCCCGGACATAATCGGCCCCAACGGATTTCGCAATTCATGGGCTAATGTGGCTAGAAATTCATTTCTGTAATTATCTTGCTTTTCAAGCTCTTGAATATTGTTATGCATGCGCTCTTGCACATCTAACGCATAAACCAGAAACATTCTGTTTAGACGATTAGCAGTATCGACATCCGCATTATCAAAGCTCGTCGATCGCCCTTTAATGGTACGGGTATGGATAGCGAATGATGCTCTAGGTTTAAGCCGCTCAGCTTTTGGAGCATCTTCAGACTTTTCATCTTTAGCGCCAATCCACTTTTGAACTCGATGGGTTTCCTTCCTAAACCAAGCAGTAAAGTATTGTTTCTTTTCAAACAAAGGAATAATCATGATGCCAGCAATGCCGTACTGACGAGCTTCTGGGTAATCCTCATAAAGCGAGTCGTTGGTGTAAGGGAACCCTCCCTGGCTGCTCACTTTGGAGAAGATTTCTTTAATAAGCTCTATCGGTAAGGTAGAACCTAAAGTGATGGTCTCGTACTGTGAATAGTAGACAAACCCTGAACTGTTCAGCGCTTCTAAAAATGCTTTTTCACCGCTTTTAACTACACGACTGATAGGGTTTGCCGGGCCTATCCTGTCTAGCATGGCATCCACTGCATCGTCGGTTGCACTCTTCTTACGTTTCGCGATCTCTTCTTCTTTCGCTAACAAATGCCAACTAAACAGCTGGCTTAGGTTTTCACATTGCAGCCTAACGTCTTGTGGAATATAGCTTGGTTCCCGATGATGGCATGAAATAAGCCCGTACAACTCACCATCTGTCACCAAAGATATCGAAAACGATGCGCGCAAACCTTGGTTTCTGATGTATTGGAGATGGATGGGCGAGAACGTTCTCAGCAGCGAGCGAGTAAGATCGAGCGGCTCTCTTCCCGACTCCTCGGAGGTAGGTAATAACTTTGCAGGCGGCAATTCTGTATCAGGAGTTAGCCTTACCCAATTCGTTTTGTACAGATCCCTTGCTTGCTTTGGTATATCTGATGCAGGAAAATATAAATCTTGATATGAATCCATATCTTCTGCTTTAGCTTCCGCTATCACTTTCCCCGAGTAGTCTTCATTGAATTTGTAAAGCACTACCCTGTCCATATTTGTGAGATACCGTATGGTGGACACCATTTCATGCGCCATATCTCTTAGCGAAGTCATTTCTTTAAAGCGCGGTGCAATGGACATAGCGTAGAGCTTAATAAATTGCTCTGCACTGTAGGTGTCTCTGAATTCAGTAGCAGGCTCTAGCTCAACCACATAGTGATGCCCTGAATCATAAACCACCGCAAGATAATCTATCGCCGCGCCATCCTTTAAAAGCGAGTCTTTTAAATGAAGTTTTATAGGCAGCCTAATCTTAGTTTTGGTAACCCTATCGAAGGTCTCTTCTAGAAATGCTCGCTCATCTGTGTCAGATGAAAGAATATCCAAAAAGTGTTTGCCAATGAGCTGCTCTGTGAAAACGGCGTCGCAGTTCTCACTGACAATCGAAATCTTTAAGTCTTCGTAACTGAACGCAATCAGGAAACCATAGCTTTGTATGCTTTCAGGAATATGTATTGGCTCATCTTCGCAACGTTCGAAGTTAAAATGTGGAGGGGGCTGTGACATGGGGGTCCTGAAATCCGGGCAATAAATTATACTTTAGTCTAAATTCGGAAGCTATCATATCGTACAACATGTTGATAGTTAACTTTTTCATCAAGAGCCTATCGGATTAATAAATTCGCAAATGCCCCAATACATCTGCGAAAATACCCTATATAGGCTGCACAGGTTACTATTTAACAGTCACCTTCGCGGCTTCCAACTATTTGCAGCCTTTAATTCAAAGCGTTCAGCTTTATTAGCCTTCCACCTTCTTTATCTTCGAGTACATAGATATTACCCATGCTGTCTTGCTCGACTTCGCGTACCCGCTTGCCCCACTCGTAGCGTTCCGCTTCTTCAACCTTCCAGTTACCTTCATCGTCTTTGTTAAAGGCAACACGCACCAGCGCTTTTGAAGACAAGCCGCCTATAAAGCCATTTCCCTTCCAGTCGCTAAACTTATCGCCTTTGTAAATGATAAAACCCGCAGGGCTAATTGCGGGAACCCATGCAAATTCAGGTGACTTAAAGATAGGGTAGTCTTCGTGGTTAGGAATTTTCACGCCTGAGTAGTGGTCGCCCTGCGACACCGCTGGATAACCATAATTGCGACCGCGTTCAATATTATTGAGTTCATCACCATGGCGCGGCCCCATTTCATGTGCCCATAAATTGCCTTGTTCATCAAAATCGATGCCCAGCGGGTTGCGGTGCCCTAACGTCCAAATTTGCTCTGTTACACTGCCTTGACCATAAAACGGATTATCTTCAGGCACACTGCCGTCATCGTTTAAGCGCAGCACCTTCCCCAAATTCATTGCCATGTTTTGAGCAGGCGTGAATTTCTGCCGCTCGCCCGAGGTAATAAACAAATGGCCATCTGGTGAAAACGCCATACGGTGAGAATAATGCCCATTGCCGGTCATTTTGGGCGACTGACGCCAAATTAGCTTTCTATCAGACAGCGCTGCCCCACTATCCGAAATGGTAAGCGTGGCGCGTTCAATTACTGCACCACTGAACGCATCATCTTTCTCATCTCTTTCTATATATGAAATATAAATAGTGTTATTAGACGCAAAATCAGGGTGGATAATTACGTCACCCAAGCCACCTTGCCCGCGAGCAACAACGCTTGGCACGTTGCTTACGGAAAAGCGTTTTTGCTGATTTTTATCAAGCAACCACAACGTGCCTGCTTTTTCTGTTACCAAGCTATGTCCGTCGGGTAGAAAAGCCATTGCCCAAGGGTTATCAAATGACGTTAGCACATTACCCGTTACGGTAGTGCCTTTACTGCCTTTCATTTCAATTTGTTCCGACGAATTAGATTGAGCCGAAGCAAAAAAAGACGTGGCAAAGAGTGTAAGTAAAAGCGCTATTTTTTGTCGCGCGTATAGGGTCTGCATGAATTTTGTTTGCACTGTAGTTTTAACCTTATTGAAGGTTCGCGTACTGCTAAACACATTATTAATGTGCCACGCAAATAGTTATGGTTAGGGGTGATTACGTTAATTTATTTGGTTGGGTTTACATTATTCCGATAGTTGCTTAAGTGTATTTTCCGCCCACAACTAGCCTCGCAGCTTTTGATTAAATAACGTATTAGTCCATCACTCCACAATGCCCAAAGTAACACATCAAACCTAATTAAACTTTTCTTCATGTCTCAGCGACATTTCGGCGACATCTGCCCTGTTAATCTTCATGTGTTTAAACAAACTCAATCAACTTATTAAGGTAATCACATGAGAAAACAAAACAAATTGATATCCTGGCTAAGTCACAGAGGGGCAACAATATGAATAAACAAGTAAAGTCCCGCTCCATATTGGGTTTATGCGCTGTTTTATTTGTTTTCCCGCTTATTTCCCACGCCGACGAATCGCCCGGTGCACTGACGATAGTGGTTAAAGATCAAGTCACTGAGCGCCCAATTCCCAGCGCTCAAATCACGCTTAAAGAGCGTGAAACTGCCTCTACCCAAACACTTGAGACTAACGAGCAGGGTCGGATAATGGTTGACGAGCTCAACCCCGGGCTCTATTCAGTGAATGTAAGTAAGGCAGGGTTTGCCTCGTTATTTGAACCCAGCATTCGCGTTATTACACGAAAGAACGTTAGGCTTGATTACGAGCTAAGAGCTGAATCGATAGAAGTCGTTGAAGTAAGAGCGCAACAGTCAGATTTATCGTCGTCAGCCTCTAATGTTTACATTGATAGAGAATCACTGCGCAGCGCGGTTGGGGGCGGAGCCGACCCACTCTTGTCGCTAGACGGTTTGCCTGGACTCGCGTCTGCGAGCGAGTTTGCTAGCTTCAGCGTGCGCGGAAGAGGCCCAAGAGACAACCTGATATTCGTAGACGATTTCCCGTTTGATAAAGCCATTCACTTCGACGCAACCCTAGGTGAAGAAGAAGATGTTGGCGGCGGCGGTAGATTCTCCATCTTTGCACCGAATGTTATTAGCAGTGCTGAATTTTCTCCGGGTGGCTGGGGCCCTGCATATGGCGGTCGCGCAGCATCGCTACTTAAGTTAGATGTGGCAGATGGCAACCCAAGCCCTTCCGCTAGTTTTCGCTATGACCTTGCCGGTTTTGAGGTAGGTTACGATGGCCCAACCGGCATTACTGAAGATTCAACATTGCTTGTTTCTGCAAGACGATTGGACTTTGGTGAACTCTTTGAAACCATTGACGAACTGGACATTGGTAACCCTGTATTACGCGACGCCATAGTAAAGTCTGTAATACCGGTAAATCAAAACCATACGCTTGAAGTGCTACTAATAGACACTTATGAAGACTACGAAAGAAATGTGAGCCATGTTTTTGCATCGCCAAATTTTGAAGACGTAGCGCTACTTAATTTCAAACAAGACAGCGACCTGTATGGTTTAACACTACAATCACTTATTGGTGATAATGCGGTTTGGACTAATAGAATCTATTATCGAAAAAGTGACAAGGTGAGTTCAGAAGGTGAAGCCTTCCCTGATCAAGCTCCAGAAGGCGCACCTGCATCAGATTTTCCCGTGCGCGAGAACATCATAACAATTGGTGAAAATGAAACGGAGATTGGATGGCGCACCGATTTTGAAACAATAAATCAATGGGGATTATTTAGTGCGGGCGCGCGGTTAACTCAAATTGAGCTAGATTACGACACTGTGCTAGACGGTGATTGGATTAGATACGTATACGACGACGATGATTTTAGAGCCAATCCTGAGCAGCGCTACATTGTGCTAACGCCTGAAAACATCAATTCTTCTATACGTCGAAAAGAAACAAACTATGCGGGCTATGTCGACCAAAAATTTGAGTTCAGTGATTGGGATTTCAGCACAGGATTACGTGCCGAGCGCGATGGCTTTGCCGACCAAACTGTTGTATCACCTAGGTTTAGCGTTAATTGGCAGCCTACTACCTCAACACGATATTTTGCAACAGCTGGTCAATTCTATCAGTCTCCGCGATATTTAGAGCTGGCAGCCAATGAATCGAACAAGCTGAAAAATGAGAAAATAACGCATACGAGTGTAGGCTTAAAACACACTATAACTAAAGATTGGTCGGTGTTGGCGGAAGCGTACTATCAAAATTTAGAAGATTTAGTGGTAGACCTTGATAGAGCAAATGGTACCTTTGCCAATATTGGCGACGGTTCGTCTTATGGGTTTGATATTGTATTAAACGGTACAATCCAAGAAGGGCTTTATGCCACCGCGACCTACTCGTATAACGACGCTGTAATTGACAGAAAAGACGGGCGTGGCGACGTTGCCGCTGAATTTAGTCGTGAGCACGTAGCCACAGTAGGCCTAACGTGGGAAATAAACGACCGCTGGAAAGTAGCAGGGCGCTATAAATATCTGTCTGGCACGCCTGACGACCTATTTATCATCCATTCTGATGTGTTGGGGCCGGGCGAACCTTTGCGCTATTCGAAAGAGATTACGCAGCGCAATGTGGGCCGTAAAAGTGGTACTGGCTTGCTAAATGTTCGTGTGGACTATCGCCGCGCTGTTGGCCCTGTAGATATCACTGCCTTTCTTGATGTCATTAACGTAACGGCAGCATCATCGGGAGATGAAAGTGAGTTTGACTACCGCCGTGGCGTTGAAGTAATAGACAGCAGCGAAGCCGAGCCGTTAATTGGATTGCGCTTAGACTACGCTTGGTAATAAGGGAACAATTCATGTTACAACCGCCGGGGGCATTGCCCATTAGAGTATTAGTTGTTGAAGATAATCGCGATATCTGTGACAACATTGCCGCTTATCTTGAAAAGCATAACTTCATACTCGATTTTGCCTATGATGGCATAAGCGCAATGCACCTGGCTGTTACTCATGCTTTCGACGTAATTGTGCTAGACCTTACGCTTCCTGGGATGGACGGTCTGCACTTTTGCCAAAAGCTGCGAACTGAAGCCAAGCTTCAAACGCCGTTACTTATGCTTACCGCCAGAGATACGCTTGACGACAAAATTAAAGGCTTCGAAGTTGGAGCAGACGACTACTTGGTTAAACCCTTCGCCTTGCAGGAGCTTCACTTACGACTTCATGCACTGTTTAAACGTAGTAATGGCAAAGCAGAGAACGTATTAACTGTGGGAGATCTCACGCTTAACAAATCAACCCTACAAGTTCACCGCAGTGGACAACGAATTGATATCACACCTACCTGTATGAAGCTGCTACAGCGATTAATGGAAGTCTCTCCTTCTGTGGTAACTCGCGATACACTTGAAACACTACTTTGGGCAGATGAGCAGCCTGACGGGGATGCGCTGCGATCGCACATGTACAAGCTACGGCAAGCCGTTGATAGGTCGTTTGAGCAACCGTTAATCCACACGGTTCATCGCATAGGATATCGAATTGCTGAGGATATGTAGTGGTGTATAAGCACAGTTTACGCAAACGCGTAGCCATAGCTTTTGCCGTGTGTGTTGCTGTACTAAGCATAGTATGGGGCTTCGCTTTTTTTAGTGGAATTAGACTAAGCGAAGACCGCGTCTTGTCGCAGCAACTTGAAGTAGCCGCTGAAAACTACCCTGCCCTTACATCAAACCTGCAAAGCTATACCCAAATTGATGACTTACCAGCTTCCCTTAGAGAGTGGGCTCGCACCAACCCAGAAAAAGGGTTGTATGAGTTTGACGCCGAAGAATTACACGTTGCAGTAATAAACCCTTCCGGCTCCACACAAAACGCCTATGTCGTTTTTGACGTTGCTGGCATTGAAGCCAATTCATCAGAAGACTGGTGGCTGCTACTTGCTATAACTGGCGTGGTAGGCACATTAGGCCTGTTTGGTTTTATTTTAGGGTTGTTTATTATGCGCAAAGCGGTGGCGCCAGTGGTGGAGCTTGCTAACGTTGTTGCAAAAATTGACCCCAAACATTTAACTGCCGACGATCATAAACGCATTAGGTCGAGCCGATTCGTAGATGACGAAGTAGGCCTGTTAGCGATGACAATTGAAAAGACCCTTGAAAGAGTTAGCGACTTCGTTGAACGCGAACGCAATTTTACCAATGCAGCCAGCCACGAATTACGCACCCCAGTGACGGTAATTTCGGGGGCGCTCGAAATACTTGAACAAAGTGACTTAGATAATGGTGACAAAAAGGCGCTAGATAGAATGCGGCGTGCCACGCTAGACATGAAAAACATGATTGAAATGTTTTTGTGTTTAGCCCGCGAGACCGACGACGGCCTGTATAACGAACAATTTAGCGTTGCGCCCCTAGTGTATAAAGCCATTGACCAACAGCGCTACCTTTTGCGAGGTAAGTCGGTTGATATTGAACTAGACGAAGCGGCAGACCCCAGCGTTTTTGGGCATCCACAAGCTTTTTCTATCGCCGTTACAAACCTTGTACGTAACGCGTTCGAACACACCTTAGATAATCAGGGCCCTGTCAGCGTAGTAATTAAAGACAACGAACTCATTGTAAGCAATCACACAAATAAGCATGTTGACCAGCAGGTAACATTACCTGTCGAATCCCATATAACAAATAACGGCCTTGGTTTAGGCATTGTGCAGCGTTTGTGTGAGAAAAATAACTGGACGTTTTCACTAAGCACATCTGAAAATCTAGTCATTGCTAGGTTGTGTTGGTGAGTGTAGTGCTTATAAAAAGCCGCTGGACAAATTACGGAAGAAGGCTGCGAAACGCACATACAATTAGCTAGTGAGAGCCTGAGTTAGAAAATTGTTTGCATTGACCGAATAATAGTAGGAACGTACTCTGGTATGTTCACGGGTAATGGAATACACGAAATGACTTCAAAAAAGATCTTTGCCTCTTTAACACTTTCTCTTTGTTTAGCTTCGTTATTGGGCTGTGCAGAGCCTGAATCCCTACCCGCCTCCCCTTCTGCTGCCGAAGTATCGAAAGAAGCCAACCTTTTAAAATCTGGGCTTACTGAACGCATTCGAATTGAAGGGCAAGAGGTTGATTACCAATCTTTAGAACAAAGACAAGCGCATTATGATGTACCTGGTGTGTCTGTCGCGTTTATGAGAAATGGAAAACTAGCTTGGACCATGCAAAGCGGCGTTAAAGATTTAACTTCTGAATTGGCTGTTGATGAAAACACAGTGTTCCAAGCAGGCAGTATTTCTAAACCCGCATTTGCGGCAGTGTTGATGAAGTACCGCGAAGATAACCCACTAGATTTAGATGCAGATGTTAATACCTTACTCACCAGCTGGCAGTTGCCTGAACATGAATGGACTGGGCAAGACGTTGTTTCTTTACGCAGATTATTAAGCCACACGGCGGGTACCACAGTACATGGCTTTCCCGGATACGCGGCTGACGAACCTGTGCCCACTTTGCAGCAAGTGCTAGAAGGGGTATTTCCCGCCAACACCGACGCAGTTGTTGTTGATATTCAACCTGGCAAGCAAATGCGTTATTCGGGTGGCGGCACTACGCTCGCTCAGCTTACCTTGCAGGACGTAGCTAACGAGCCCCTGCCAACTATGTCACAACGGCTTTTGTTTAAACCTTTAGGCATGACGCGTTCTGGCTTCGAACAACCTATATCGACCCACTTATCAAACAATATGGCTACGCCTTATGACGGCGACGGTGCGCCAGTTAAAGGTGGCGCGCATACTTACGCTACGCTTGCAGCAGCAGGAATGTGGAGCACGCCCTCAGACATGTTGAAACTGGCAAGCGGCGTGCGCAGCGCATATTTAGGGCAGAAAACCGACTGGATATCGCAAGCCACCGCGCAGGAAATGTTAACCAACAATACGCCAACCAATGAAGCACCTAATGTTGGCATCGGCTTTTTTATCAACATGAGTGACGATGGAAAAATTCTGGGCTTTGGCCACGGCGGCGCAGATGCTGGGTTTATGTCGCAGCTATACCTTGAACTAGATACAGGAAACGGCTACGCCATTATGACGAACGGCAACAACGGTAGGCAGTTAATAACTGAACTAGAAATACGTTTAAAAGAAACGTTAAACGTAGGTTACTCGGAAGCTGAGGTTAGGAAGTTAGTACCCATAAGCCAAAAGGAACTGAGTAAATACATTGGAACCTATGTAGTGACCAACCCTGTGAATGTTGATGTGGTGTTAGAAAAAACAGCCAATGGCTTTGTGCTTAACGCGTTACCTTATATTGAGAATGAAGAATATTTTCATGAGGGTGGCGGACGATTTTTTGCTAAGAATGGGAGTAGTATTCGTTTTGAGGTAGATGAAGAAAATGGGCTGGTTAAGGCGCTTGTTATGGATGAAGGTATTCGGGGCGAGCGGAAAGAGTAGTTGGTGTAGGCTGAACTACCAATCTGTATTAGACCTTGAACGGATGTTTCTAGCTGCAAAGGAGCTAGACGTTCTTTTGCCAAAGCTGCTGTTCATAAGGTATGAGTTAAAAGGAAGAAATGTACGTAAAGCGGTCGCTAGCGCAATGCATTTCGCTCCCTATTGTTCAGTAGATTTACATGAAATTCGTTGACACACTATGATGCTAATTAATGGCAAAGATGCCATTGCTAGTAACTCACACACACCTATAAACAACGTCGTCCAGAACAGACATTGCTATATCAACTCTTTGAGCGACACTCCCCTGAATTTAAGGAAATTCTGTCACTGCAAGGTAAATCATTGCCATATCATGTTGAAAAAGAATTTGATGAATTTCTTAATTGCGGTCGCCTTGAATATGTTTTTTCGCGCGCTATGTGACGATCGCAAACACGAGTAACTGGTCGCATTTAGTTGCGAGAAACGAGGTTTCTCGCCCAAACTATGGTGCTAGGCGCATGGCAAAAAGTACCAAGTTACTCGTTGATGATGTGCTACATGGATGTCCAGTACCTCAATGGGTGTTGAGTTTGCCCACTTTGCCTATTACTTATCAGATATTCCGAACATTTGTGCAAAGTCATGCAAATCATTCATCGTGCTATTGCAACAGATATTATTCATCGAGCAAGGTATCTAAAGAAACAGGCTAAGACAGTTGCGGTCACCTACATCCAGCGGCTTGGTAGTGCACTAAACTTGAATATCCATTTTTATATACTGTTTTTAGAAAAGAGGGCACGCAAGAGCGAGGCATAGCAAAGTTAAAATGCGTTAAAGTCCGCAGCCATAGCGATATGGAGTAACTTGTTCATCCTATTAGCCATCGCATTGTACAGCATCTGGAAAAATCAAACTCAATTGAGCGAGATATGGATAACACCTATTTAGACTTGCCGTTTGGAAATGAAGGTACTCTGCTGCATTTACAAACGGTATCCATTAGCTATCGTATTGCTTTGGGCAAAGATGCATGAATAAAAGTATTTACCTTGCAAACCTTACCCGCAAAAGGCGAAGATAATTATGGTCATTTAGGACAAATAGTCGGCTTTAGTTTGCATGTTGAGTGGGGGCGACGCCCATCAGTCAGATAAGCTTGAGCGTATTTGAAGATACATTGCAAGACCAGCGATAAGCGAAAAACGATTGAGATTAACATCCACTGGCAAAGTTAAATATGAACTCAAGCTCCCCCTGCAAAGACAGTACTTCCTATGTGTTTTTCATTCCACAGGATTTCACAGGCAAACTGGCCGCTCTAATACCATCACTCCGATTAAATCTAACGAGGTTTTTAGGCGTCTTTGCTCTTAAAATCAAGGTGCGAATTGCAATTACGGCTTCACAGCGTGTAAAAAATAGCCCTCGCTTAGAAGAACATCTGAAAGAGTCTGATAAGCACTATCATGCGCGCAAAGGTTAAAACGCGTATTCAATAATCGAAATTACACAGTTTGAAGCGTATGAGAAGTCTAGCGTCAGAATAATCGCCTGTACAACTGTCAGTGACTGCTCGACACAGTCATTATCAATAACATTTTCTCACATTTGGACATGTAAATTTTGCTAAAATTTAACAGCGATTCTTTTACGCCACCACTTCGCACGCCACCAGGCATTGACGAATTGAATGGCTATACTATTCGGCGTGACTTCGACTTTGGCTCTTAATTCCCCTCCGGCCAATATGATAAAACTCACTCTTTTTTGGGAAAGCACTGTACGGATTTTTGTGAATATACTTGCACCAAAATTCAAGCAAGATTGGAGAAAACAGGACAAAAAATGGTTATGTTTGTAGCTCTGTAATTCAATTCGACGCTTAATGACTAAATAGTTCACCTGTCACAAAGGCTAGTGAATAGCATTAATTCTACTTATACTTAAGCAGTGCTTGCCGGTCTAGCGCCTGTTCTACATCAGACAGATCATTAATCAGTATTTCTTCTGCTTCGTATCCGGAGGAACCTCGGGCTTCGAGGTTGTGACCATAATCAATGGTCAAAAACTTTTGGCTGCAGTGATAAGATTTCGCATGCAAGTCTTTATGCCTTTTCAGGTGACTGATGGTGTTCTGATAGTGGTTTATGATTGCCTTGGAAGCCGAAACGAAAAGGCCTAGGCGAGACGCTGGGGCTTAAGTGTCGAGTTTGCTGTTTATAGCAATCAAAATGCTGTATGCCTAGCCAATATTCAACTTTCTTTCTTTCTCTTTACGGTTGGGTTGATAATAACCGGATTTTCAGAATCAGTTTTTACTTTACTATTTTCAAAGTCCCAGCGGGGGCGCCACTTTTCTACAGTATCCAAATAGCAATAAAATGCTTTTGGCTGTTTCTTTCTTACAGCATTTAGCAAGTGCTCCCCTTCATAAAGTTTCTGTTCAAACACGCCAGCCATAGTGTTATAAATCAACTCACCATCTAAAGCATTTGATTTAACACCAACCGCAAGAAACTCAAAGTAATTAAGCGCGTAGAGCATCGATGATACTGCCTCGATTACTTCCTTTTCGGCTTCCGTAGCCGACCCTTTTTTTTTGGACCTATCAATATAAGTGTTTATATGCTCAGCGGTAAATTTGCTGAGGCCATGTTCTGCGAGAAAGCTTTTTACCGCTTCAGCCGATTTATTGTAAGAATCAGAATCCCTCATTTGAAGCAAGGAGGTCAAAGCGTGATTTTTTCTAGAATTATTACTAGAGACTTGAAGTTGAATGAAAAGTGTTAATATGGCTACTACAACAGCTATTGGTGGAGTAGCAGAAGCCAAGAAAGCATTGAAACCTACTCCTAGCTTATATGAGGCAAGTAGTAATAGAATAAGGCCCACAATTACATAAATAACTATTGATGTTATGAACAGCCTATTCCCGTATGGATGTCGTCTTACTCTTATGGTAGGCAAGATTGTTGCGTAAATATACAAGCAGTACGCTACGGTCCAATGAATATAAAATGAGTTTTTATAAAATGCTAAAGTTGGATTTGTCTCTTTAACACCGTTTGGTGATATAGCTGATTCAGCAAAGAAACAGTACAAAGTTAGGAATACCCCAAAAATAAACGCCGCCTTGTTTGTCATTCCAGACAACTTGACGGCGTCTTTTATCGTATCAGTCCATTTATATATCAAAACTACTCATCCATGAAACAACAATAACTTAAAAGTCGTAACCTTCTGAAAATATTGAATAGTTTTTACTGCAATTAACATTAAGCAAAGTCATATTAACTCCTAGTGGTTATTATTATTGTATAAATTAGTTCATGCTGCATTTTCAAACACATACATAAGTATGAAATTTAATAAGATAATTTCCATATCACTATAATTAGTATGCAACTTTAAGGGATTAGTTCAACATTTTTGTTGTTATTATGCGACGAAATGCAGTATTGAACGGAATTGTTTCCCCTTTATTCTGAAATGGCCTGCAGTCTCCCCGCTACAGTGCATTCGCATATGTTACGCTGCTTTACTCCATTTTCCAACAAAATATCCCGTGAGCCATGAAACGCTACCATCCACCAGTCTTTGTGCGCGGTCCTTGCTGATATCCTGACGTTCGCCTATATCACGATACCCGAAGCCACACACAAAGCTCAGATTGGTTGCTTCGACCACCTGCTACTCACCTCCAAACAGGTAAGCAATGCCTAGTCTATCTCCACCGCTCTGGCGTCCGTGGTGATTAAGCTGGCACCGTCTTTCCACGTGGTGAACGGCTGGCTTGATGGGTACGATAATGAACGCGATGGTCACGCTTGCACCCACTAACCCAAGGCATCAGCTAATCGGTCATGGTTGTTTCAATCTGCATACGCTCCCCCTTATGCTTCCAGCGATTCAATAAGCAAAGTATCAACCTACTTGTACAATCCAGGTAGAGTACCGTTATTGTCGATGTGGAATGTGATGAGATTGCTATCAATAACCATCTTCCAATGAGTGCGCTGCCATCATGTCAATACCGTCCCTTACCACTTCAGTGCCCCCCCTTTTTTGCGACAATCTTCTTAATGGCATTATTTTCTAAACTGACATCTGAAAGCATCTTTTTGAGCTTGGCATTTTCTTCTTCAAGCTCTTTCAAACGATTGACGTCAGTCGCTTCCATGCCGCCGTATTTGGACTTCCAATTATTGTAGGTTGCACTTTTGATACCGTATTGAAGGCAGACTTTCTCAACTTTTCTACCTGCATCAACTTCTCTTAACACTGCGATGATCTGTGATTTTGCATAGCGTGACTTTTCATAATTGTTTCTTGCATTAATCATTGCAGAAAACTCCAATTAAGTTTGCCTCAGTTTATGGGAAGTGGGCAGAAGCTTGAGGTATTAGCGTTGGCTTACAAGCTCGGAAATGTAACAGAGGCATCCCGTCTTAGTGGCGTTTCCCGAAATACGATTTACCGTCATCGTAAATTGACAAAGCAAGGTGGAACCGAATCTTTAAAACGTCAGGAAACGCTGTCTCTTCATCAAAAAATCATACTGACAGAGCCATTGAAGTAGTCGTCATCGAATTCTCTCTAGCCAACCCACACATAGGACAATCTAAGGCGTCCGGGCTGCTCGAGCCCGAAAGAAACGTCGACATACACGCTAGCGGCGTTCGTAACATCTGGTTGAGGGAAAATATGAATATCATTGCGTTACGCTTGGCAAAGCTTGTTGAAGCGCGGCAATATTGATAGTGTGATTACGTCAAAATCGCATGGTACTTATAAAATCAGTATCCCTTGATAATCACTTTAAGTTAATTAAGCATAGAAAAAATTTGTTGAACTGGACTGACTCATAGATGAACGAGAATCCGACGTAGACTTGCTAATCAAGACGACAAGTTTACGTTTACGCCCTTATTAAACCGTCCGTGAAAACGGGGTAGAACCCAATTTAATAAAAAAGATACACTCAGGATCTACCCTCTTCCCAAAAGGCGCTTCTGCAACATTAAAGTCTGTTTCTCCCAAATTTGGGAATTAGTTCTTAGCTCTCGATGCTACTTTCTCTTTTTAAAGAAGACGAGTCTATGTCATTAGTCGCAGGTTTGAATTGTTGCTTTACCCGCATTAATGCCTGCCTCAGTTAGTACTTTGAGTTTAGTTAGACACGCTATTTTAGCATCAACATATCCTTCATCCTTATCATCTAGCGCCTTGAATTTCTCATAAGCGGTATCAAAGTTAAGGGTAGCAATTTGATAGTTTAACTCGTTATTGCTATTTGTAATTTGTTCTTCAGTTGTGTAATTCTTAGTTACTTCTTTAGATTTAGTTTGAACGTATTCTTCAATTGTTGGCTGTAGTGTTTCGGAGGTAAATGCTAGGGCCTTCCAGAATTTATCTACGTCTCCTACTTCTGTAACTGTCGCTTTGATATTGACAAGATTGCTTGTTGTTCGACCACTTGAATTGAAATCCTGTTCAAAGTCTAGTATTTCCGTTGATGCGGCCTTTACTGCTAGCTCTTTTTTAGTAAGAGTTTCTTTTAGAGTTTTGCATTTTTCCTCTTGTTTTGCTGTGTCATCAGAACATAATGCTTTATAAGTTGCTTGAGCAGTACTTTGCTCACTTTGTGCATTGGCGAGAGTTGTATTGAGCGCTGATGCTTGAGTTAATTCTTTAGAAAGTAATGTGTCTGACGTTAGCGCTGGGTAAGCGGTTTGTGAATAAAAAGATTTGGTATCGTTTAAGTAGACCTGTTGTGGTTTTAAATCTTTGTAGGTGAAGACCAATTGGAGAGAAGGCGAGTCCGATTTACCAGGTTCTGAAATCTCGATAGTGATTGCAATATCCATGTCTTTACTAGATTTTTTCGCGCCGAGTCTATGCATGTAGCTCAATATAACTGGCTCTACAATATAGCTGGTTCTATCTATACTGTTGCTGATGCCGATTTGAAAAAATAAAGATGGAATATGAGTTATCTGGTTACTTTTAAGAATACCTCCAATTTTTTGTCCTAGACTAGTTTTTTCCTCCATCTTATCTATCCAGTCGGAATCCGTTAATGTCGCTTTTGATTCTTTTATGACAGTGATACACCCGATATCGAGTTTTGAATCGGAAACGAGTTTGTTATCCACAGTTTTTACGCTTGTAGTCACAGCAGAAGCAATGGTGTTGGCAGTAAATGTCTTACCTTCTGTGTCTTCAGTTGCTTTTGCAATGGCGTATTCGTTAAACGCTTCAAATCCTTTAGTAACTGCTGCTTCAACGAGAGTTGCAGCAAGAAGTGCTAAGATTTCGGCACTTTCCGTGCTGGCAGTTTCCTTTGATATGGGGGCGAGTAAGCATTGCCCATCTGTAAGAACGATAAGGTCGGCTGGTGTGTCTATTTTAGATATCGTATATCCCCCACTTTTATCGTTGGATTCAGTTGTGGTAGCGCAGGCCGTTAAGCACAGAATGAAGCATATGTTTACGGTCAGTAACTTGAGGTTTTTCATGGCATTTATCCCTAAATTTCAGTGGCTTTAGCAAGCATTGGGTTGCTTGTTTTGTTTATAGGTATGGCTACGTTAATACGAGTAAGTATCCTAATAAGGGTTGGATTCAGGTCGTCGCACTGGCTAAACAGTGTCTCGTCGAGAATGCCTACATGAATTCCAATCAGATTATTTTGGTAGTTGTTAAATTGGTAGATTGGTGCGCCACTATTGGTAGGTAGAGCTGAGCAATTGTGAAGTATACATTTATCGCTCGCCGCTATAACTGAACACATCGGTTTGTTGTATTCTCGAATGGTACTATCGAGTTTATCCAGATCTTGCACTAAAAAACGGTTAACGGTTGTGAGTTGCGCTTGTGATGTATTCGTCGCAGAGTGAGATGAAAACCCAGAAATGTCGAAAGACGATGATTCTGATAAGTCTAAAATTATTGTATCGTTGTAGTGACTTATCTTGCTGCCCTGTCTTAAAAAAGTGTTTACGGTGTGTCTTTCAGTCATATCTGAAAGATAGGAATATTTAAACTGAACGCTAGCAATAAATTCGTTATTTTCAAGGATTCTAGTAATTGTGTATTGCTTAGGAACATAGTTATTTTTGTAAAAACAATGTCTTGCTGTAATGATAATGTTTCCACTCTTGTATCCCGAGCACAAATAGGTGTCATTTATATAGATGGCGATGGTTGTTGCAAGGCGCTCGTTTTGGTTGGGGAGGTTTTGCCCCCCTTTACAAGCCTCGTCATATGCCAAGGCTTTTTCAATGACATCTTCAGGCATATTGTTGTAGAGGGCGCACTTGCCTGATTCGCAACTTCCACCGCGTTCAAATATTCTTTGTAAGTTCTGGCCTTTCTTTCCACAATCATCATTTTCATTGTTTTTATGTGCTTTAAAATACTTTATTAAATCGGCAATTCCAGGCGAAGAAGAAAACTTTTCTAAATCTTCCAAGGTTCTTTCGATGGGGATGACTCGTTCTGTACCTTTTGAACTCATTTGGGGTTGGAGTTCGATAGTTAACGGTTTCGAGATATTGTTTGGAGGAAAAATTAGCTCGTTTCGAAAAAGTGATTTTTCATTACCTTCGAGTTTCTCTGAGAGAGTGATAATGTTTTTATTCTGATCCAAGGTTAATTGGATCTCATCACTTGCAATCACTTGCGTACAAAAAAGTAGTAATGCGAACGTGCTAATCTTCATTTTGAACATTCCATTGTAGAGACTCAATAAAATGTACAAAAAATATACAGCAAATCAAGGAAAATATTCCCCTTTTTTGATCAGGAGAATTGTGGTTTCGGATTACCCTTAAATTTTAAATAAGTAATTTATTGAAAAATACTGAAATTTTAGTTTTAAACTTAATATGACACTAATGTCTACGACAGTCCGTTTCACGCTACTCATGAAAAAGTAACAACTGCTGCCAATGCCTGAGCTTTAGGGTATAACTCTGCAAGTGGTAATTCGTTTGGTTCAGTTCTGTCAAAAAAGCGTTCAGATAATTTCCTTTGAATATTGGTCTCCATTAATTTCACACGTATGCCGCGTTTATTGTGAACGCTACAATACTCGATAAGGTCTATAATATCTTGAGAACGGGTTGCAAATCCCCAAACATCGACTCTTTCTATATCATCAAGTAGTTTAACAGGGTCAGGAATACCTTCTTCTTCTGCAAACGTTTTTATTTGCTCACGATTTAGTTCAACTAACTGACAGAATTTAAACTTTTTACTGTTTTATGAACCTGATCATGAAACGTTATCGCTTGGATTTTCAGCATCCTTAGCATTACCAGCCCGGTTTGGCTCAGAGGAAGCTTATCATTGCATAAAACCAAGTTGCTTTTAGAACGCCACGCAGATGTTCTTCCTGATAAGACAATATGCGCACAATCGAGCGTAGTAAAAAGTTTTTTAGAAATTTTACTTATCGCCCGTTCAAAGTCTCTCGGCTCAGATAATCGAGCTTCATCTATTGAGACTAATAGTAGTCGCCCTTCATCTTCCGACTCGAACCAAGACTTAAACTCTTCATAGTTACCTGCTAGATCTTCTAGACGAACGAAAAAAGCAGGAAGATCTTTTGACCGAAGAATTTTTGTACTATATTTAAGTTCTTCTGTTTTGCCAGTACGGGCTTCTGATAAAACAACCATTCAGTGTTCAACTGATAATTGCTTTCCAGCCTAAGTTTTCATAGTCCTCTCATCCCAAAGATGGGTCATATTCTTCGTTTAATTACGCTATGGAAATTTCACTTAGCTTTCGCTTTATGTCGATATACACTGATATGGTCTTAGTACAGATTAGATTCTCAATTATTTGCGCAATAGAATCCTACAGACAATCACTTGTTCAAAATATGATCTATCAAATTGAGCCAATTAGGGCTGCTCATCCACTTGTCGACTGAGATTAGAAAATGTATGGAAAGAAATTGAGGAGAGCTATCGGCTGAAATTCTAGCTATTTAGGAGGGAGTATAAACAATTTAGAGAAGGCAACTAAGTAAAAAAGGCGAACCGCTCGGCTCGCCTTCATAAAAGAGTACTAGAACACTCGATTGACAAAATTAATTAAAATAACCATCTTCATTAAATCGTTTACCAACTTCAATCCACGCTCTCAACACCACCCTACTCCTCAACATAGCTCTCAATGCTAGGGCAAGAACAGATCAGGTTTCGGTCGCCATACACGTCATCAATACGGTTAACCGTTGGCCAGAACTTGTTTCTGTGTACTTCTGGTGCTGGGTAAGCCGCTAACATGCGGTCGTAGCTGCGGTTCCAGTCGCTGTCACAGATATCCGCTAGTGTGTGCGGTGCGTTGTGTAGCGGGTTATCAGTTGCATCCCACTCACCGCTTTCTACTTTCGCAATTTCTTGGCGAATACTAACCATGGCGTTGATAAAACGGTCTAATTCGTACTTCGCTTCCGACTCTGTTGGCTCAATCATAAGCGTACCCGCTACTGGGAAGCTCATGGTTGGCGCGTGGAAACCGTAGTCGTTTAAGCGCTTCGCAATGTCTAGCTCGGTCACACCGCTTGCTTCTTTAAGCGGGCGAAGGTCGATAATACATTCGTGCGCTACGCGGCCATTGTTGCCTTTGTAAAGCACTGGGAAGTGCCCTTCTAGCTTCTTAGCCACATAGTTAGCGTTAAGAATAGCAACTTCGGTTGCACGGCGAAGGCCAGCGCTACCCATCATTTTGATGTACATGTAGCTAATAGGCAGAATTGAAGCACTGCCCCATGGTGCTGCCGATACCGCACCACAGTCTTTGCCTGCCGTTTCTACGTTAACAACCGTGTGGTTTGGTAGGAAAGGCGCAAGGTGCGATTTAACACCAATTGGTCCCATGCCTGGGCCACCGCCACCGTGTGGAATACAGAAGGTTTTGTGTAGGTTAAGATGCGATACGTCTGAACCAATGAAGCCAGGCGACGTAATGCCCACCTGCGCGTTCATGTTCGCGCCATCCATATAAACCTGACCGCCGTATTGGTGAACAATGTCACAAATCTCGCGTACGGTTTCTTCATATACACCGTGGGTAGACGGGTATGTGATCATGGCGCACGACAGGTTATCACCCACTTCTTCCGCTTTCTTGCGAAGGTCGTTAAGGTCTACGTTACCTTTGCTATCACAGGCTACTACTACCACTTTAAGGCTAACCATTTGCGCAGACGCAGGGTTAGTACCGTGAGCAGAGCTTGGAATTAAGCACACGTTTCTGTGACCTTCGCCACGGCTTTCGTGGTAACGCTGAATAGCCAATAGACCGGCGTATTCACCTTGTGCACCTGAGTTAGGCTGCATTGAAAGCGCGTCGTAACCTGTTACGTTAATTAGCCACTCGCTTAGCTCGGCAATCATTTCTTGATAGCCCGCTGCTTGGTCTAGTGGTGCAAACGGGTGAAGCTGACCGAATTCAGCCCATGTTACTGGGATCATTTCAGCCGTCGCGTTTAGCTTCATGGTGCACGAACCCAATGAAATCATTGAGTGGTTAAGCGCCAAGTCTTTGTTTTCAAGGCTTTTGATGTAGCGAAGCATCTCTGTTTCAGAGTGATACTTGTTAAACACTTCGTGGGTAAGGAAGTCGCTAGTACGTACTAAACCTTCAGGAATAGATTTTACGTCTTGCGTGGTTACTTCTGCATCCAGACCTTCAACAGTAAGGCCGTGATCTTCACCAAGCAATACGTCGAATAGCGCAACAATATCTTCACGTGTTGTAGTTTCGTCTAGCGACACACCTACCGCACCTTCAAGGTCAGCACGTAGGTTCATGCCTTTTGCGTAGGCTTTTGCTAGAACGTCTTCTTTGTTGTCTACCATAACGGTTAGCGTGTCGAAGTACGTGCTGTGCTTTAGAGCTACACCTTTCTGGTTCAAACCAGTAGCAAGAATGTCGGCGAAGCGGTGAATGCGCTCAGCAATAGTTTTAAGGCCTTGAGGGCCGTGGTACACCGCGTAGAAGCTTGCCATGTTGGCTAGCAGCACCTGCGCTGTACAAATGTTCGAGTTCGCTTTTTCGCGGCGGATGTGCTGTTCACGGGTTTGTAGCGCCATGCGAAGTGCTGGGCGTCCACGGGTGTCTTTACTTACACCAATAATACGGCCAGGTAGTGAACGTTTGTAGCTATCGCGTGTAGCAAAGAAGGCCGCATGCGGGCCACCGTAGCCCATAGGTACACCAAAGCGCTGTGCACTACCAAGTGCAACGTCTGCACCTAGCTCACCAGGCGACTTAAGCATTACCAAGCTCATAAGGTCAGCGGCTACTGCCACAATGCCTTTTTTCTCTTGTATTGCTGCAATGATGTCGCTGATGTCTTTTACTTCACCGGTAGAGGTTGGGTATTGAAGTAGCGCACCGAATACGTCGTGCTCTGCTGCTTCTTCTGCCGCACCTTTGATGATTTCAAAACCGAACATTTCAGCGCGAGTTTCTACAACGTCAACCGTTTGCGGGTGAACGTCGTTTGCAATGAAGAAAGCGTTTGATTTTTTGTTCTTAGATACGCGCTTGGCAAGGCCCATGGCTTCTGCTGCCGCTGTACCTTCATCAAGTAATGACGCAGATGCTAGCTCTAGGCCAGTTAGGTCAATGGTCACTTGTTGGAAGTTAAGAATGGCTTCCAAACGACCTTGGGCAATTTCTGGCTGGTAAGGCGTGTACGCTGTGTACCAACCTGGATTTTCTAGCACGTTGCGAAGAATAACGTTTGGTACGTGTGTATCGTAGTAACCCATACCAATGAAAGAACGGTTAATTTTGTTCTTTTGTGCAACGGCTTTAAGTTCACTTAATGCTTCAACTTCTGTCGCCCCTTCACCACATTTTAGTGGCTCTGGTAGCGCAATACCTGCCGGTACAGTTTGCTCAATTAAATCGTCTAGTGAGCTTGCACCAATAGCAGACAGCATTTCTTCAATTTCGCCTTTACCCGGGCCAATGTGACGGCGGATAAATGTATCTTTTTGCTCTAGTTGAGCCAATGTAGGGGAAGTATTCGACATAACGTTGTTAAGCACTCGTAATGGTTGCCGCAAGGGCGCGTTAAATCTTTAAGTTAAAAAGGGGCTGAATTATCTTCATGCCCCTTTTCAAATTATGGTTCTTTTAAAACTGCGTAACGAATTACTCTTCGTCGATGCTGTTTTCGTAGCCTTCAGCGTCTAGTAGACCTTCTACTTCTGCCGCATCGTCAGCTTTTATTTTGAATAGCCAACCGTCGCCGTATGGGTCAGAGTTAACTAGTTCTGGTGAATCTTCTAGGTCTTCGTTAATCGCTACAATTTCACCTGAAATTGGCGCGTAAACGTCAGACGCTGCTTTTACCGATTCAGCAACACATACGTCGTCGCCAGTGCTTACTGCGTCGCCAACATCTGGCAAATCAACGAAAACCATGTCGCCAAGTAAGCCTTGTGCGTGCTCAGAAATACCTACAGTGAAAACACCGTCACCTTCAGGGCGAACCCATTCGTGCGTAGCGGCATAGCGTAAATCAGTTGGGATGTTGCTCATAATCGTTCCTGTTATTCTCTGTTAACTTATAAAACACTTTTTCCATTGCGAACAAAGGAGGGCTTAACCACTTTTACTGTAACCCACTTTTTGCGCATTTCCACTTCTACTGTTTCACCAACATCACTTGGTACTCGTGCCATCGCAATTGAGTGACCTAGAGTTGGAGAGAACGTACCTGAAGTGATAACGCCTTCGCCGCTTTCTGTTTTCACTTTAAGACCGTGACGCAGCACGCCTTTTTCAGTCATCACCAAGCCTACTAGCTTGTCGGTACCCGCTTCGCGCTGCGCTTCTAGTGCTTTACGCCCTACGAAGTCACGATCAGCCGGTTCCCACGTAATTGTCCAGCCCATGTTAGCCGCTAGTGGTGATACGGTTTCATCCATATCTTGGCCGTACAGGTTCATGCCTGCTTCTAGGCGAAGTGTGTCGCGAGCACCCAGGCCGCATGGCTTAACGCCCGCGTCTAGTAGTGCTTGCCAGAAGCTTTCCGCTTGCTCCGCTGGCACCATAATTTCATAGCCTGCTTCACCGGTGTAACCTGTGGTAGCAATAAATAAGTCTTCTGCTTGTACACCAAAGAATGGCTTCATGCCCGCTACCGCTTCTTTTTGCGCTGCGCTGAACAGGTTAGCGGCTTTTTCTTTTGCGTTAGGGCCTTGAACGGCAATCATGGCAAATTCAGGGCGCTCGGTGATGGTTACGTCAAAGCCTTCTGCTTTGCTCATTAACCAGTTCATGTCTTTTTCGCGCGTTGCTGAGTTAACTACTAGGCGATAGTTAGTTTCGTCGAAGTGATAAACGATAAGGTCGTCTACAACACCGCCTTCTTCGTTAAGCATGCCGCTGTATAGCGCTTTGCCTTTGTCTTTTAGTTTTGCCACGTCGTTGGCTAAAAGATACTGAAGATACGCTTTGGCTTGTGCGCCTTTTACGTCAACAATGGTCATGTGAGACACATCAAACATACCGGCGTCTTGACGCACAGCGTGATGCTCTTCAATTTGTGAACCATAGTTAATTGGCATATCCCAGCCGAAGAAATCGACCATTTTCGCACCGGCTTCTAGGTGCTTTGCGTGTAGGGCGGTGGTATTAGACATTCCACTTACTCTTTTTAATTTGAAAGGTAGAAAACGAAATTGAGTATAGTGAGCTAACGTTTATGCAACAAATTGGAAATTTTTATCAATACATTTAAAAAGCAAATGTATTATACAGTGAACATCAGAAATGCAAATATTCATTATAAGTTAGGGGTTAAGCAGAATTCGACAAACTACCGCAGCTACCTGTCTTTCCTAATGTGGCAGCACCGGCTTTAATCCGACAGCAGCATTAATGCAGCTACACTGACCAACAAAAAAATGCGCTAAAAAGCGCATTTCTTTAAATAGTTAAACCCTGAGCCACACGGCAAAACACTCACCATTTACCAGCGTTGTTTTTTACAGCCCAACACGGCGTAGTAAGCAATAAAGCAGTAGCAAGGCAGCATAATCGCATAGGCACTTTGACCACCAACTAGCTCACTAGCTGCGCCGTAAACCATGGGCAAAATGGCACCACCTGCAATACCCATGATAAGTAGTGCCGAACCTTGTGCAGTGTATTTACCTAATTTATTTAGCGCCAGCGGCCAAATTGCAGGCCACACCATGGCATTTGCCAAGCCAAGAAGCGCAATACACGTCACGCTGTTAGGTAAGAAAGGAAGCGATTGCACACCCGTCCATCCCCACAACACTTCAGAGATCCCAGTATCAGTGTTTGAGCTCATTAGAATGAATGTGGTAAAAACTACGCCTAATAACGCAGAGCTTAGTAGCGCCGTTTGCTGAGAAATAAATCGAGGAATACAAATAAGGCCTACTGCGTACCCGATAACCATAGCAATCATGGTAAATGACGTTAGCGTGGTCGCGTTTTCTACGCCAATTGAAGAGCCATACAACCCAATGGTGTCGCCAGCAATAACTTCTACCCCAACATAGAAGAACAAGCTTATTGCGCCCAAGACTAAGTGTGGGAAGTGCAGGATCTTTTTATCCTTATTTGAGGAAAGCGGCGTTTTCACTGTTTCGTCTTCAGCTTGCTCGTCATTAATGGCTGGTAATGCAAGGCGCATAAATACCAGAGCCAGTACGCCCAATGCGATGGCCATTGCAACATAAGGCTGAATAAGTGAGACAGACATATCATTAATTAGCGTGGCTTTTACCTCTTGTGGCATGGCGTTTAACGACTCTTGATTTACGTCAGGCAAACCACTTAACACTAAGCTGGTGAAAACGATAGGTGCCAGCACGCCAGCCGCTTTATTAAGCAGGCCCATAAAGGCAATGCGAGCGGCAGCGCTTTCTTCGTTACCTAGGCGAACAATGAACGGGTTTGACGCAGTTTGAAGTATGGTCAAACCGCTACCTACCACAAATTGTGCCAGCAAAAACACGGGGAACATGGCGCTCAGCGCGGCAGGTACAAACAACAAACATCCCACAGCGATAATGCTAAGCCCTAAACTCATGCCCTTCTGGTAGCCAGTTTTTTCTAGGATCTTTGCCATGGGTAGCGCCATGACTACGTAAGCGATGTAAAAACAGAAGGCGATAAGCAACGCTTGCATTTCGGTTAGCTCGCACACCATTTGCAAAAACGGAATTAATGCGCCATTTAGCCATGTAATGAAGCCGAAAATGAAAAACAGTAAACCGATACTTAGAATAGGTACAAAGCGCCCCATTCCTGTTGCGTTGGGTACTTGCGACTGAGCTTGTGTTGTCATAGCAAAGATCTCTTATTTATTATTATGTTGTTAGTTAGCGCAAAGGCGTTTACTTCCGTTCTGCCACACTTCTAACAGAGTATTGTCGTTGTTTATCACTAAAAAGTTAGCGCGCTTTCCTACCTCTATTTCACCTACCCTATCATGTATTTTGGTGAAGCGTGCTGGCGTAACGCTTGCCATGATACTGGCATGTTCTAGTGCAATATTGATGTCGTTAATGCTGTTCGTTACTGCGCCGTGCATATCTAAACAGCTACCGGCTAACGTCCCGTCGGGCGTGGTTAACTTGTTACCTTGGCGCGTGATATGAGTATCGAAGAACGCGATGGTATCGTCGCTTGCGCCCACGTGGGCCATGGCGTCAGTTACCAGCATTAGCTGATGCGGCCCTTTTACCTTATAAGCCAGCTCTACCGCTTTGGGGTGAATGTGATGATGGTCCACAATTATCCCGCACACGCTGTTGTTAAGTAGCGCCGCCCCCACCATTCCAGGCTCTCTGGAAGTCAGTGGCGACATGGCGTTATAAAGGTGGGTAAAGCCTGATGCCCCAGCGTCTAATGCATTCTGCACGGTTTCAAACGGTGCGTTTGAGTGCCCTAATGCAACAATAACTCCTTGCCCCACCAAATCTCGGATGATGTCGCAAGGCACGTTTTCAGGCGCAACGGTGATAAGAACTTGCCCAATATCTCTTCGGGTATAGGTTGCCAGCTCACGATCTGAAAGTGCGCGAATATAGCGTGGCAAGTGCACGCCTTTTTTCTCAACAGAAAGGTGCGGCCCTTCAAAATGAACCCCCTCAACACTGGGGTGCGCCTGTGATATGGCCTCGCTTACTGCATCGGCCGCTTGCTCTATGGTGTCTATATCGTCGGTAATGAGCGTTGGAAACAATGTGGTGGTGCCGTATTTCAGATGTGCTTCGGCCATCACGTTTATGCTTTCAAGCGTAGGAGCATGATTAAATATCGTGCCCCCACCACCATTTACCTGTGTGTCGATGTAGCCTGGAATAACTGCACCACGTATGCGCTCGTTGATAACTGACGTTGCGTCTTTCTTAAAATAAGAAAGAGGTGCAATGTCAGCTATCACACCCTTTTCAATACTCAGCACCTGATTGTGCTGCCAGGCACCGTTCATCAGCACCTTTTCAGCCAGAATAATGGTCTTCATTGGGTTTTCGTTACCTTGTTTAATCCGGGTGGCGTATCTGGGTTCAAACCTAATTCAACGGCAATTTTCTCTATATCCAGATAGAAGCGTTGCATTAGTAAAAGTGCGTCCAGTCTTGGGTGCGGAGACGTCACTCCGCCTTGCAGATCAATACACTCACCGCCACGGGATCTCACATCTTGCACCATGTTTTGATGAAACGGAGCGCTCTCGTCTTCTATGTTTAACGAAATCAGCTTCAGCTTTTTCTCAACTAATGTCACTGGGCCATGGATGAACTCTGCGCTGCTAAACGCTTCGGCGTGTATACCCAATACTTCTTTTAGCTTAAGCGCAACTTCTCGCCCAACCGCATAGCCAAAGCCACGCCCTAAAACAATGGTGTTTCGCGTATTTTCAAGGTGTGCTTTTGTCAGCTGAGACGGCGCATTGATCACTGTTTCTAGCTGTGAAGGCACGGCTTTTAGCGCATTAAATAGCGAGGTATTTTGGCTCCAACGGGCACACAAGTGAAGAAGCGCCGACAGGGTTGCTAAAAAGCTTTTAGTAGCCGCTACCGCTTTTTCTTCCCCGGCAGATAAAGGAATAACGGCATCAGCCAGCTCGGCTAATGGCGACGTTTCATCATTCACGAAGGCAACCGTAAACGCCCCGCCGTTTTTGGCCGACTCGGTTTGCTTTAGTATGTCTGGGCTGCGACCAGATTGAGAAATAATAAAAGCTACCGCCCCCTTCAAATTTAATTGGCGTTTGAATATGCCTGCTATTGAAAGAGCGGCACTGCACACTGGAATACCCATTTCGGTTTCAAAGAGATATTTTCCAAACACGCCGGCATGATCTGACGAGCCGCGACCAATGATGTAAATTAAGTTAGGGTTTAATTGCTGTAACCTACCCGCTAACTGACTGATCGCTTCATCATTCTTATCTAACTGCTGTGCAATAACTGACGGAAACTCTCTGGCTTCTTTTGCCATTATAGATAAACTCATTTCTCACCTTCTTTGTGATTAAACGCGGCTTTTGCATGATAAATAGCACCTTGCTGCGGCGTAGCTTTACAGGGTACTAAACGCGCTTTGATGGATTCTGAAAAATAGGCTGAATAAACATTGCTAAGCCCACCTATCATGGCTAAACAATGGTTGTGATCTGCAAGAAGTCGCTTTGCCATACGCTCAATGTACACGGCACCCTCTTCAAAAAGTGCAGTAACCTTGTTTTGCTTTGTGTATAGCAAAGGCAGCATACGTTCTACCAAGGCGGCATAGTGATGGGTGTTAAATTCCGCACATTTCGCTACGATTTCTTGGGTACATGATGATTGCAGGGCGTTACACACTTCTGCTGCAAGTTCATCCTTTTCTTCCAACTCATCTAAACACAATAGCGTGTGCTGAACGGCCTTTAAGCCTAGCCAAGCCCCACTGGCTTTGTCGCCGATAGGAAAACCGTGCCCACCAACATCTTGAAAAGATTCACCTTGCCACATGGTGCCCGATGAACCCGTACCAATAATTATCGCTGCTCCCGGGTTTCCGTTATGTGCGCCAACGCATGCGGCGTGTAAATCGCTTAACACGTGTAGCGAATGAAACGGGTGCTGCCATTGTTCAAACTGTAGCTTCGCAGACTCAATATTTGCACCAGCTAGACCGGCGCCCACCACGCACTGCGACAGCGAAATTTGCTCAAATGCATTGGCGTTCCCCGCATTCGAAATAGCGATATTAATCGCATCTACTATCGACGCTTTAGCTAAATCACTATCGCGCATAATATTGGCAGGGCCACTTACGCCCTCTCCCAAGACATTTCCGTCAACGTCTTCTAATCGTGCTCGGCACTTGGTGCCACCACCGTCTATGCCAATAAAAAATAAATCAGAGCTCATTTAAACATCTCAGTATAGATAAATGCATAGATGCACTTGGTAAAAATATGACAACGCTGTCATTTTGACCAATAAAAACAGGCACTTACAGCTGCACCTGTCGACTCATTTGCTGTGTTCCCACAATTCTAGCGCGAACAGTGACGCTCCCCTTCACTTCAACAGGAGCGGTAAAGGTTTCCCACTTATTATCTGAAGTTAAGTACTCCATCGTAAGACCAGACACTGGCTTTATATGTAACTTACCATTGTTAATTACCGCTGCTGGCGTAGGTACACGCACATTCACTCCCTGCTGCACTAGCGCGGGTGCATGACGGTTAAATAACGCTAACTCAAACGCTTGCCAGTCGTTTGACTGCTGGTGTACTAAACCGCCTTTTTCATGAAGTGCTTTCGCGTTTTGTTGCCATGGTGCGTAGTGCCAGGCCCGTTCAGCCAAGGCCAATAGTCGGGGAAACACCATATATTCTACGGCATCTTGATTCACGGTGACTTCTGACCATAGCTGCCCCTGAATACCGATTACTGATGATGTGTCGGCCTCAGCAGAACTGCTGTAACTGTGGCCCATACGGTCGGTCCATAACTCGGCATGAAGCGGCAGCTGTTCGGGCATAAACGAAAATACTTTTTCGGTATCGGTTGCCCGTGAACCCCAGTAATAGCCAGGCTCATAAGGATTACTTTGGTAAGGAAAGTCGAAATAAAGCACGTCTGGAAACGAAAGTACTACCGGAATATTTTCCTTCGCAAAATGCGATACTGTTTTCTCTCCACCTGCCGCAAGCAAATGCCAAACGTTGGTATACGCACTGCTGTTATCCAGTGTATTTACGGCTTTTTCCATGCCATCGCTCCAGCCACCAATTGCTATATTGTGCTTTTGCGCAATTTTCTGCACTTCGGTAACAAACGCTGGCAGTATTTCATCTGCTTTTTGGCCTTTCGCAGCGCATACAGGAGATTCCACCCAAGCACCGGCGGTTTCATCGGCGCCAACATGGAAGTGCGTCAACGGAACGTTGGCCTTTTCATGCAATGATTTCACAGAAGTAAGTACGGTTTCGATAAAATGATAGCTGCTATCTAAACAGGGGTTTATGGTGTTATCTGAATAGAATTGAACGCTTTCATATTGGGTTTTATCTTCTTTATCTACCAATAAAAACTCATTTGCAGCATCTGAGTTACCCTCTGCCATAAGCCGCTTGTAGCGCGCATTCATAGCAACAATTGCTGCGCGGGCATGACCAGGCATATCAAGCGACGGAATAACTTCAATCCCGCGCGCATGCGCCATTGTTAAAATATCAATGTAGTCTTGCTGGGTAAGAAAGCCGTTGCCTGTAGCACTTTTAAAAGGCCCGCTTCCCAGCTGAGGCAGCAAGCACTGTGTTTCAGACAAATCGTGGCATCGAAACGCACCAATTTCGGTAAGTTCGGGCAAAGCATCGATAGCTAATCTCCAGCCCTCGTCATCACTTAGGTGTAGGTGTAGCTTATTGAGCTTATAGGTAAACATTTGGCGAACAACAGATTCAATCGCGGCTTTTCCCGGAAAGTGTCGAGCAATATCTAAGTGCATTCCGCGAAATTCGAATCGTGGCGAGTCTGCAATTTCAGTGATAGGAAAGCGGCCTTGCTGCGCATCAAATACTTGCATTAGCGTTAACAGACCGTAGTTAGCACCAATGTTATCGTTGGCAATTATCGTAGCGCTTTGCTCTGTGATGCTAAGCGCATAGCCTTCTTTTGAGTTTATTTTTGCAGCTTCATTTGCAAGGGCGTTCGCATTGTTAGCGCTGCGAATAATAACCTTAAGCGGTAAGCCTGTTTTCTGGTTTGTCAGGCCAAAATAGGCCATTTGCTCAATGGCTGGAGCAAGCATGTCTTGATCAGACTTATCTATATTAATGCCCGCGGCAGAAACAAATTTACCCGAATCATCTCTTTGATTTACGTTAGGAATAACACGGTTCTGGGCATCACCTGAAATTAGCGCTGAATCGCCCTTATTGTATAAATACGCGCTGTCCATAAGCGGCGTATTGTCGTTTTCAGTACGTTTGTACTGAGCTTGTTTGTTCCACAAGCCAGTGTGTTGATTGATGAGTAAATTGCTTCCCGGCTCTTTCACACGGGTTGTGGAGGCAACCACCACCGGTGATGAAGCAGGGTAAGTTAAATAATAGTTCGGCATTGCGTCCGAGCGAGAGGCGTGCCAAAAGGGCGCAGATAGCGTTACCTTAACTTGCTCACTTGCGCTCACCTTATCTTCGAACGTCAGGCGGTGCAGGTCACCGTTTATATGTTCAATGCGAATTGCATTTTTTGAGTCGTAACCGCGAATAGGCGCAATATGACTAAAGTAAAGCGACGTAGAGGCTTCAATGGGGGTTGCCATGGTTGCTATGGTAAGCTCTGACGAAAAGCAGTCGCCTTTTGGAATATGAATCCGGCACAAACTATCGTCCACGTTACTTAATACTTCGTAATGTATATCGAGGCTTTCTCCTAGCGCATTCAAGCTGGCTTGCTGTAGCGAAGGCGTTTCAGCCATTGCCGAAGCGCTACTCACTAGCAGTAACGATAAGCTCAAGCACGCTTTGACAATATTCGTCGTATTGCGGATCACGTCGCACATCCTTAAATCACAATTTCAGAGTAAAACAAGGGTAAAGCAAACGCCCTACCCTATGCTAAGTGAAGATAGTGAACACACGAACTATCTTCACATACTAGCAACTAGAACTTCATGCTAGCGCCAATGAAGAAACGGCGTCCATTGGCACTTTGCGTTCCACCAAGTCGCTTACCGTCACTGCTTCGAACATAGTAGTTCTCCCAGATTTCGTCGGTAAGGTTAAGGGCTTCAGCTTTAAGTGTAATAGTCTCGGTTACGTTCCAGCTTATCTGCGCATCAAGCTGTGACTGTTCGTCGCGGTACTGATCGCCAATTTCTGCTTGTGCAATAAAGTACTCAGAGCGGTAGTTGTAGTTTAGGCGCGCGCTGTAAAGATCAGTTTCGTAGAACACACCTACGTTAAACGAGTCTTTTGACGTGTTCGGGAAGCTTACTGAGCGCGTTGCGATAGTAGCACCAATGATGTTGCCGTCATCGTCTGTAACGGCAACCGCTTCATCTACTTGTGCGTCGGCCACATCAGTGTAGGTGTAGTTAGCGTAGCCACCGAAACCGTTGTCGAACACATGCTGAATTTGCATTTCGATACCATCGATTGTGGTTGAACCACCATTCTCTGGCGTTCTTAACTGATTGATTTGCTGACCATCAATTTCACGAGATACGGTTTTGGTAAAGATAAAGTCGTTAATATCTTTCTTGAACACTGTTACCGCGGCTACCGATGATTCGCTAAAGTACCATTCTGCACCCACTTCAAATTGGTTAGCAGTTAGCGGGTTAAGCTGCGGGTTACCAGCAGAGCCAGAGCTAGTTTCAGGCGTTAAGTTTACCGCAGGTGCTAACTGAAATGGTGCTGGACGTGTAAGCACGCGTGCTGCCGCCATACGTAGCAACACATCTTCAGATAAGTCGTACGACAAGTTGATGCTTGGCAGCCATTCGTTGTAACCACCGTCAAACGCTACTGCTTCGCCCGTTGTTAGGTCGTAACCGTTCGAAGTTGAATCGGTCTCAACGTAACGCATACCCACATTACCTCTGAAACCATCGCCACTAAATTTCGCCATGGCGTAAAGTGCAGTAATATCTTCTTCTATCTCAAATGAAGATTCATCTAAGAATTCATCGGTACGGCGGCAAAGTATAGTAGTGTCATCAGCACATTCGGCTACGCTATATAGCGCGGTGTACATACTGTCTTTGTCAGGGAAGAAATAGCTGGCAGCTACGCCGTTGGTGTTGTCGTGAGACACGTTAATCATGTCGCCATTCCAAAACGATGACGCTGGGCCAAGGCTACCTTCACCCACCGGCGCTAAGTTGGCCAAGTCAGTTCTGTAACGAGATTGTGCAAAGCTGCGATCGCGACGCTTAATACCCGTTTTGATTTCGGTTACTGCACCCCAGTCTACTGAATGCTCGTAATCAAACTGGATATAGTTTTCTTTATCTTCCGTTGCATTTAGCTGGTCGAATATTCCTCCCAACCACATTTCATCCGTTGGGTTAGCTAGCCATGGGCTTGCCGTTGTAAAATCGATATACGGGTTGTCGCCACCTGGGTTGTAAAAGTCGATGGCTGCACGTGGGTCGTTTGCGCTAGCCCAAAATTCAGTAAAGAAATCTCGGTTTTCGCCTTCACCCGTGGTTGTACCTAACTGGAAGTGCAACTTGCCATCACCCATAAGGTAGTGCCCCTCAATATCTACGATCTCGGTAGACATTTCAGAACCATCGCGGAAGATGTTGTCGTACGCCATAAAGCGCGCCCACTCAGGGCGGTTATCTACGCCCATCATGCTAAGTGACTCTACTACGTTGTCGCTGCTCACCGTCCCTGGGCTGGTGTCAGTACCTGTGTACGCCACGCCGCGAAACGGAATACCAATTAAGTTAGAGTTTACGTTGTCAGCTTTAAGCGTTGACGATAGATAGTGGACAGACACATCGAAGTCGTCGGTAGGTGCCCATTGAGCAGTTACATCAAAACCAACGCGCTCACGGTCTTGCTTAAACAACGCTGAGCCCATTCCCCATGGAATAGCGCCTTTTTGTGAAGCGCCAACAGGAGCTTCAATAAGTGGGTCGATACGAGGAATGCTAGGGCCAAACCAGCCGAAGTCTTCGTTAGTTTCACGCTCTACCGTTCTTTCTTGATAAGAGCCTGAGAAAAGAATACCAAAGGTTTCGTCATCGTTTTTCCAGCTATACAAACCAGATAGCGTTGGGTCGAGTGAATCGGCGATATCACCATACTGGCCTTCTACCGAAATTTGCCCAGAATTAGCATCAAGGTCGAACGGTTTACGTGTTTTCAGAATTACCGTACCGCCTAGTGCGCCTTCATCAATATCTGCCTGAGACGACTTGTACACTTCTAAACCCGCAATCATTTCTGACGCTAAAATTTCGAAGTTAAAGTTACGGGTAGCGTCTGATAACACAAACCACTGACCGGTTCCCACGGCTTGACCATTAACTAGAGTCAAGTTTTGGTCTGGCTGAACGCCGCGTATAGTTACGCCCTGCCCTTCACCAAAATCGCGGTCAATGGTAATACCCGGAACACGGGCTAGTGTTTCAGCGACGTTTTTGTCGGGGAACTTACCAATGTCTTCTGCAGTGATAGCGTCGACAATGGCGTTAGAAAAACGCTTTGCATTGATGTTGGCCTTTTGGCTTCCGCGGATCCCTGTGACTTCGATGATTTCAGTTTCACCTGCTTCCTGTGCTACCGCAATAGGTGCTGAAATACTTGTTAATGCGCCCATAGCTATGGCGAGGCGAACACTTCTTGTTAGTTTATTTTGTTGGTTTTTGAACATTGTATTTACCTTCTCTCAGCCAAAATGACAACGCTGTCATTTATTGAAATAATAAAATGACAGGCGTTGTTATGGGGTACAGCTTTTTGATGACAACGCTGTCATTGAATGTTAACTTACATGACACAATGTAAGGCTGCAATTAATTTTTTAACAAAAAAGTAATGCAAGCTTCTTAATTGTTGAAAATTAAACCAATTTTTAGAGTGAGATCGAATTTGGCTGCTACCATCAAAAGTGTTGCCGAAATGGCGGGTGTTTCGATAAAGACCGTTTCGCGCGTAATTAACAAGGAAGGCACGGTAAAACCCGACACCTTGCAACGTGTTGAAGAGGCGATAAAGGCCTTAAAGTACACGCCGAATAAGGCAGCACGTGACCTAGCAAGCAAAGGAGCTTCGGTACTGGGTTACGTATACGACAACCCCAACGCCTACTACATTATCGATATGCAAAAAGGCATCTTGGATGTATGTCGCAAAAACAATTTCGAATTGTTAATTCACCCTTGCGATGCAAGCTCTAAAAACATAGCGAAAGAACTGGTGGACATGGTAGACACTGCTCAATTGGCTGGCCTTATCCTTTCGCCTCCGCTATCAGAAATGCCAGAGGTATTATCGGAACTTGATCAAAACCAAATAAGTTATGTGCGTATTTTATCTGGAGACGGCCCCTTTCCATCGTCCCTCCCTTACGTGTTAGTGAATGACTTCAAAGCGGCATACGATATTACTGAGCACCTTATCAGCCAGGGTCACAAAAACATTGCGTTTATTGCCGGTGAAGAAATTCACAAATCCACCATTGAGCGTTTGAACGGCTATAAAGCGGCGTTAGAAAAAGCGGGTATTGCAATTGATGAGTCGTTAATTATTAAAGGCACATACTCATTTGAAACTGGGGTGAAAAGTTCTGAAACGCTGCTTGCCATGTCGCCGCACCCTACTGCTGTGTTTGCGTGTAACGATGAGATTGCAGCGGGTACGTTGTTTGGTGCACGAATGAAGGGGGTAGATGTTCCTCAAGAACTCGCAATTGCCGGGTTTGAGAACAGCCCCTTTTCCCGACAGACCTTTCCGCCGTTAACTACGGCATCTCAGCCAACGAATGAGATAGCGCAGCATGCTGCGGCGTCGTTAATTCAGTATTTACGAGCTAAAAAAGCCAAAGCCGCCCACGACAATCTTAACCATACATTCATCCCGGAACTGGTAGTGCGCGCGTCAACCGAGAAACAGTAATGAACAAATTACCTCAAGAAATCGTGATTGTGGGTGGCGGAACAGCAGGCTGGATGACGGCGTGCTACTTGGCAAGAACCGCTGAGTTAATGGCCAATAACAGCAATGTACCTGCCTTCCCCCCTAAAATAACACTTCTTGAGTCAGCGGTTATCAGCACCGTTGGCGTAGGCGAAGGTTCAACGCCTTATCTGCGCCACTTTTTTAAGTTTCTAGGAATAAGCGAAAGTGAGTGGATGCTGAAATGCAGCGCCACATATAAGATGGGCATTAGCTTTGAGCGTTGGACTACAACAGCTGAAGCAAAAACAACGCGCCCCCTGTTCACCGATTCAGACAGATATTTTCACCCATTCTTCTCTTCTTTAGATATTCCCACCGCAGATATGTACTTCAGCGCGGTAAATGAATATAGAAACGGCGCTGCGCACGACATTAACCCGTCGCACTACTTTACTGCTGCGCACATGGTAGAAAAAGGCATTACGCCCGACGCCATTTGTAGTTCTGCGAATATTGATTACGCCTATCATTTTGATGCCGGGCTGTTGGGAGACTTCTTAAAAGAATTCGCGCTAAACAAAGGGGTGTCTCATCAAATAGGCACTGTGGCAAATGTTGAAAGTCATGAGCACATTATTACCGCGCTAAAACTGGATGACGGAAATACATTAAGCGCAGACTTTTTTATTGATTGCTCGGGGTTTCGTGGGCTTCTTGGCAAACAAGCCCTGTCTAGAAGGTTTACAAGCTATGCCGACACCTTGTTTAACGATGCAGCCGTAGCCATTGCCAGCGACGCGACAGCATCACCAGAAACTGCATTACAAACTCGCTCTATTGCACTTAGTTACGGTTGGCAGTGGCACATCCCCCTAACTAGTCGCACCGGCAACGGTTATGTGTACAGTTCACAATTTTGCACTGAAGCCCAAGCAGAAGAAGAACTTAGACTTGCATTAGAACCAGACCAATCCCATCAGGAAGCCCGACATTTGAAAATGACCGTAGGCAGACTAGAAGAACACTGGAAAGGTAATTGTTTATGCATAGGGTTGTCTCAGGGCTTTATTGAACCATTGGAAGCTACTGCACTTATGCTAGTGCAGTACGCGCTGCATCACTTTATCGACTGCTGGCAAAGTAACAATCCGCGAAGAGAGGAAAGCTATAATTCTGAGATAAACCGGATGTTCGATGGTATTCGGGATTACATTGCTGCTCATTACTATTTAAACACGCGCGACGATTCTGCCTACTGGGTTGCCTGTCGCGAAGACTTAAAGGTGCCGGATACCCTTTCTTATTTGCTAAATGCGTGGGACAAAGGCGCCAGCTTTGAACAAGCGCTTAATGAAGTAGATAACAAATTGGTTTATTTGCGACCTTCGTGGTACTGCATTTTTGCGGGAATGAAGCGCTTTTCTAATAACTCAACGCCACTTGCACAGCCCAATACCCTTGCACTTCGCACTATGCAGCAATCGGTAGACGGCGCTTATCGAGCAAGGTAACCCCAACTAAGCTAGAACGCACGAACATATAAAATTACGCCTTTCGCCCGCTTACATTTAAAAATATAATAAAAGCAGGCAAATTCATTAGAAAGTGTAATTAACTATGAAGCAGCTTTCCCTTGATACCTTACGCACCTTCGTTAGCGTTATTGAGCTTGGTGGCTACGCTAAAGCGGGCGACTTTTTAGGCCGTTCTCAACCGGCAATAAGCTTACAAATTAAGAAGCTAGAGTCGCAGTTAGACCGCAAGCTATTTACTAAAGTAGGGCAGCGGCATGTACCTAGCGCCGACGGCAATTGGCTGTACCCAAAAGCGAAAGAACTGCTAGAGCTTAACGATAATATCTTTCGCAGTTTAACCCCTGCCCCGCTTAGCGGTCGCTTGCGCCTTGGCATTCCCAATGAATTTGCTTCTACATTATTGCCGGGTCTAATTGGCGAATTTTCAAAGCGCTATCCCGATGTATCACTTGAAGTGACCTCGGCCTTAAGCCGTGATTTGCTGCATCCGTCGCAGCGCGATCATTTCGATTTGATTTTGGCGTTGGTGAATCCGGGCGAACAGACAGAAGGCGAAGTAGTGTTAGAAGATGACGTGGTTTGGGTTGGCGACACGGCTCATCCGTTGGTTGGCAACAATATTCCTTTAGTGCTTGCTCCCGACGGTTGTATGTATCGAAGCCGCGTTATTGAGCAATTAAAGCAGCAAACCTTTGCATGGAAAATCAGCTATACCAATGCAGATTTAGGGGGGCTGGTTGCCGCCATTCAACAGGGGCTAGGCGTGACAGCTCTGGCAAAATCTAGCTTACCGGCAAACCTAGTAGCATTAAACCACCCGCACCTGCCTAAATTAGGCAAGGTGAATATTTGCCTGTTCAATCAAGATACACAGCACCCGGTGATCAGTAAAACTCTGGCCGAATTCTTTAAAGTGAGGTTGAGAGGGTAAAGCATCTAATGTCAGTTGAGCGCGAGTTTTGTCATTTATACGTTCAAGCAGTCACATTAAGGTAAGAATCTTTAACTATATTGTTCTGGGTCAAACACCTTTTTAATTGCAACGAAACCGTTATTCCGAGAATAAAAATTAATGCTATAAATATTAGCTCACAGCATATCGGTTTCCGTGGAATGCACGAGCGCGTTACCCAATTTTTACTTTATGAAAATACCTTACTAATTTGCCTAGCTTCAGCAGTTGGATAAGTAAGGGCTTTCTTTCAAAGTTATTGGGTGAGCATCGCTAGCAACAGGGCTTGGGCTCGTCTTTTTTCACCTCAGCAGCATATGCGCTTTATCAGTGGATATACGACATCGTGACGCAATCTAAGGAGTGAGAAAATGAACACAGCACAACCTGAATGCTTAGTGTGTGCATTCAATGAAATAAACGACACTACAGCATTGCTAATACGCAAAAGTCAGCAGCTAGCTTCAATGCAAAACTTACCCTTGAGGTTGTTGTGGGCAATTAACGATAAAATGTTTTCATTCGAACACCTAGATTTGCCTGAACTTAAAGCAGAGGAACGCGTTCAGCGGGAATTTAGTCTCTTTGCCGAAAAACACGGTTTTAGCGATATTAGCAACTGTGATATTCGATTTGGCAAACCCTTTGTTGAAATTATCCGCTACCAGAACGCAGTCAACGCCAAATTAGTCGTTAAGCAAATGGAAGAAAAAAGCTGGATGTCTAACAGTATAGCCAGTGACGACTTCAAACTACTCAGAAAGTGCCCTGCCCCCGTTTTATTGACACGCTCTGACTCTGATGAATTCCCAAAGAGTATTTTAGTTGCGGTTGACTTCGACAGAGACGATAGCACTTCTAAAGACGATGAGTTAAATAAGAAAATGCTCGACACTGTAGTGCATTTTTTTGATAAGCCTGAAACGCACTGCACCGTACTTAACGCTTATAGCGCGCCACAATCTGGATTTGTGAGCTTATTTGCTGATTACCCAGATAAGTTAGTAGACGACATGCTTGCCAGCGAAAAACGCTTTAAAGGTGGTGAGCTAAACATGTTAAGTCGATACTTTGTTGAACATTTAAAACCTCAGTATCTGCAGAACAACTTCAAAAAATTACTGCTGCAAGGATACGCAGAGCAGTTGATTCCCCAGCAAGTAGAAAAAACCAAAGCTGACCTTTTGGTTATTGGTTCGGTGGCAAGAACGGGCATACAAGGCTTCATTATGGGAAATACAGCCGAAGAAGTATTGAGCAATGTGAAGTGCGACGTACTTACTCTTAAGCCGGATGGTTTTGTCTCTCCGGTACTGGCCGTAGACTAAAGACTGCCTGAATCAAAGCTCCGCCCATGTTTGATGCAAACTTTAATTCAAGCGCACGAATAAAATAGTGAAGTCGAGACGTTAAATGATAGCCACATATTTGCTTGTTGCCGCATACGCTCCGCTAGTTTTGCTAATTTATCTCATGGTGAAACCAAACGGTATGGCATCAAGTAAGGCCTTACCCTTGTGCGCTTTAGTTGCATATTTGCTTGTGATTTTTCAGGGGCATTCACCGTTAGCCGTTGTACACGCAAGCGTTATACAAGGCGCATTACTCGCCCTTACCCCCTTATCTATTATAGCCGGCGCCATTTTTCTATTTTTGTGTATGGAAAAAACAGGCGCACTTTCAACGTTGAAAAATGGCTTAAATAAAATAAGTCAGAACAAGGTTGCTCAGCTAATGATTGTGGGCTGGGCGTTCACATTTCTTATTGAAGGTGCTAGCGGTTTCGGCACTCCAGCTGCAATAGCTGCGCCTATACTCTTTAGCCTAGGCTTTTCACCTGTAAAGGTTGCCTTATTTTGCCTAGTGACCAATACCATTCCCGTTATTTTTGGAGCCATGGGCACACCGGTGTGGTTTGGGATGTCGCTATTATCACTGCCAGAAGCAATGATTACTGATATAGCTAAGCTTGCAGCACTCATCAGCACACTTGTTGCACCGGTAATTGTGTTTTTGGCTTTGCGGTTAGTTTTGCCGTCATGGCAGGCAATATTTAGACATTGGTTGTTTATCCTTTCTTCTACGTTCGCATGCACCCTGCCTTTTCTCGCGTTAAGTTTTTTCGGCGTTGAATTTCCCTCTTTGCTGGGCGGAGGTATTGGTCTGATAGTTACTGTAATAATGGCTAAAGCAGGCTTTGGGCTTTCGTCGACTAACGACGTTGAAACAAAATCAGACGCTGAACATGAGCAGGCTGAATCCCCTAATTACAGAGCGCTTGTTAAAGCGTCTTTTCCCTTATGGGGCACTGTAATAATTCTTTTGCTTACGCGACTTCCTGAGCTTGGTCTGAGAAGCTTATTGCAGGACGGTGAGCCTAATATCACAGCATCGCTGGGCATATTGGGCAACGTGTCGGTAAGTGCCAGCTTAGTCATATCATTGGCAGATATTTTAGAGACAGGTATTCAATGGAAACACAGCGTTCTTTATATTCCGTCGTTAATACCTTTTATTGTTGTTGCCTTAGCCAGTATTTACAGTTTTGGCGCTCGAGAGTTTGTACCAAGAGTAAGCTCAGTGTCTGCCCAAACCGCAAAACGCATGACGAACCCTTTATTTGCATTATTTGGCGCACTCATATTTGTAAACTTAATGATGCTTGGGGGAGAACAATCGGCCGTTTCACTCATTGGCAGACACATGGCAGATTTAGCAGGTAATAACTGGCCATTTTTCGCACCACTACTTGGGGCACTTGGCAGCTTTTTTTCTGGTTCGGCTACCATTTCTAACCTGACCTTCGCAGGAATTCAATACGCCATTGCTGAACAGCTTTCTTTACCCTTGTCGGTAGTGCTTGCGCTTCAAAGCGTGGGGGCTGCAATGGGAAATATGGTGTGCATCAATAACATTGTGGCGGTAACTGCAATTCTAGGCCTTAAAGGTCAAGATGGCGTTATATTAAAAAAAGCGGCGAGTGTTCTTGCTATATACGCCATTATGGTGGGTATTTTAGGAAGTGGATTAATTAGTGCGTATCGCTAACAAGCTCGCGAAGTGCTTGGGCATAAAAAAGGGTAAGACAACGTGGTTGTCTCACCCTTTATTGAAATACTCGCCTTTACCCATCGCTGGTAATGGTGTCGATAATCTCATTTAGTACGGTTTCTGCTTTACTCGTTTCAACCTGACATGTGCCCGCGTTCATGTGACCGCCACCGCCATACTTCAAACATAACTCACCTACGTTAGTGTTAGAGGTGCGGTTGGTAATTGACTTTCCAATTGCAAACACTACGTTTTGCTTTTTAAGCCCCCACATCTTGTGAATAGAAATATTGCAGTCTGGGTACATGGCGTAAATCACAAAGCGATTAGTCGCGTAAATAGTTTCTTGGTCGGTTAAGTCCAATACTACTAAGTTGTCGTACACGGTAGAGCATTTCGCTATTTGTACCTTCGCCATTTCATTATGTTCGTGATACAAGCTCACGCGCTCAGCAACGTCTTCCATTTGAAGTATTTCTTCAATACTGTGGTCTTTACACGCATCTATTAGCTTCATCATTAACTGGTAGTTAGAGATCTTAAAATCTCTGAATCTGCCAAGCCCAGTGCGCGCATCCATAATGAAATTCATGAGCACCCAGTCGGTGGGCTCTAAGATCTCTTCTTCAGTAAACTGTGCAGAGTCGCCTTTATCTACCGCTTCCATCATCTCCTCTGAGATATCAGGAAACTTTTCTGCACCACCATAGTAATCGTATACCACCCGTGCAGCAGACGGCGCTTTCGGATCGATAATGTGATTATCAATGTCGCCTGAATTACGTACTGTCTCACTCAGGTGATGGTCGAACGCAAGGTGACAACCTGCTACGTAAGGCAGATTGGTTGTGATGTCGTTTTCGGTAATATCAATTTTACCGTCTTGCATGTCTTTTGGATGAACAAACAGAATATCGTCAATTAAGTCTAAATCTTTCAATAAAACTGCACATACAAGTCCATCGAAATCACTTCGCGTAACCAATCTAAATTTTCTTTCAGGCATAGTTTATCCATCGTTCACTTAGGGAGTAATTTTAAGTGTAACAGCTAATAAAAATTTTGAGAGACAGGTTTATTAACTTCTTATTTAACTTTTTAAATCCACAAGTTTACCCAGCGGATTCGCCAAACTTTCTGGCGGCTCAGTAAAGTAAACGGGGCCCATTTCAGTCATATACAAACAGTCTTCTAAGCGCACACCAAATTCACCCGGAATATAGATACCCGGCTCATTAGAGAAGCACATGCCTTTTCTAAGTGGCGTATTTTCACCGCGCACAAAGTTAACGCTTTCATGACCTTCCATACCGATACCGTGACCTGTTCTGTGGCTTAACCCTGGCAGTTCATAGTCTTTACTGTACCCCTTGCTAGCATAGTATTGACGCACTGCGTCATCCACTTTGCCTGCTGGCTCACCAATTTTAGCTGCAGCAAATGCTACGTTCTGCCCTTCCCTTACTGTGTGCCACACGTCCTGAACTTTCTGAGACGCTTTACCAAATACTAAAGTACGGCTTATGTCGCTTTGGTATCCGTGCACACTACAACCACTGTCTAGCAAGATCACAGAGCCTTCTTTAATTGTTTGCGCAGCATTTGTGCCATGGGGGTAAGCACTTGCATCGTTAAACAGCGCCAAACACCACGTACCGCTGCCGCCTAAACGCTGCTGTGCCGTGTTCATCAAGCTTTTAACGTCCTGCTGACTCATACCAAGCTTTAGATTATTAAAAACAAACTCGTAGGCTCGTAAGGTCACTTCATTTGCCTTGTGCATAAGAGCCAATTCACTGGGCGTTTTGTACATGCGACAGCCAAGGGTAATTGGCTCTGCGGGAACAATATTAATGTTTGGCAGTGCTTGGCTTACACCGGTAACTACGAAGTAGCGTACGCTACTTTCAAAGCCGATATTGCCGCTAGTTATACCGCGCGATTTTAAAATATTGGCTACAACATCAAACGGGCTTTCATGTTCTTGCCACACTCTTACATCATCGCCTATAGCTAACGACTCAAGTACACTTGGCTTTTCGAAAAATGGCGTAACCACTGCCATGTCGCCTTTTTGAGGGATAACCAGCGCGGTCAAGCGCTCACTACGCCACCATTTAATCCCCGAGAAATAATCCATAGCAGCGCCAGGCTCGACCAAAATTGCCGCAATATCTTGGGCTTTCATAAGCGACTGCGCTTTTTCGATACGCGCTTTGCGTTCTTCTACAGTAATCGGCTTCGCATTTGCGGTGATATCGCT
>Ga0209452_1000061_pt1 | contig 51368 bp, 41 predicted proteins | sample WorMetimpBELIZE1_FD_187388 | JGI IMG/M metagenome (GOLD analysis project Ga0209452, IMG submission 187388) | Marine gutless worms symbiont microbial communities from Max Planck institute for Marine Microbiology, Germany - Olavius imperfectus... | ecosystem: Host-associated > Annelida > Digestive... | reverse complement strand
ACAATAAGGCTTTCCAACCTTGCTGACGCGATACATCATCAGGAATAAAGCAGGCCATTTGCTCTGCAACGTCTTTGTCTATTCCCATACCAACCAAACGGTCAATCATACATGCACGGGTCGGGTCACGACGCGCCATATCTTGCTGCATTAAACCTGACACTTGATGCTCTAACAACTGGCGAATGGCGTTCATTTCATCACGCATTGCACTCATTTGAGCGCTTTCGTTGTTATTAGTTTGGCTGCGTGGTGGTACGGGAGCATCTAGCTCATCAAAGTCCTTATCTAAGTCATCAAAGCCTAGACTATCTGCTTGGGTTTGCACACGTTTAGGTGCTTCATCTTCGCGGGCAAACATACTAGTCGTGCGTGGCTGTGCAGGTTCTTGATAATGCTCAGATGTATCTATGCCTGATTGCGAAAACATAGACGCAAGCTCTGGCGAGCGAGGACGAGGTGATTGACGCTCTAATAAAGCTTGTAAACTATCAGCAACAGCCGCTTGTTTCTCAGGTTGTGCACGCTGAGGCTCTGGTTTAACAAAGTTATGAGCACTTTGTTGTACTGCTCTTTGAGGAGCTTGCGTTGCTTGAGGCTCGGCAGCGGCTTTAGGGGCTGCTTTGTCGTAATCAACTGCAGCAACAATTTCTACACCATTAGCCAGTTTTTTGTTCGACATAATAACGGCATCAACACCTAGCTCATCTTTAACTTCTTTTAGTGCGGTGCGCATATCTTTGGCAAAAAAACGTTTAATCTTCATGGTTCAACCCCTGTTAAAATCTTTATTGTTGGCCTACTGAGCTGACAATCTTGATCTGTCTTTCATCTGGTACCTCTTGGTAAGACATCACCCTTAAACCTGGTATGGTGTACTTAACAAAACGAGATAGCACAGTGCGTAACATTCCTGACGTTAGCAATATCGAAGGTTCGCCGGCCATTTCTTGATTTTGATGCGCTTCGTTTAATGATGTTTGAAGTCGCTCAGCAAGACTTGGTTCAATTCCGGCACCTTCGTCGCCTGCATTTTGTAATGACTGATGCAACATTTGTTCCAACTCAGGCGCCAAGGTTATGACAGGGATTTCTGATGACATTCCCACAGCGTCTTGAACAATTAAACGACGCAATGAAATACGCACTGCAGCGGTTAATACATCTGCATCTTGGCTACGCGGGCCGTACTCTACAAGGGTTTGAACAATAGAGCGCATATCACGAATAGCCACCCCTTCGTTTAATAAGTTTTGCAGTACTTTTACTATGGTTGTTAGTGGTAATACGTCTGGCACTAACCCTTCGACTAATCGTGGGTGGCTTTTAGCTAGCATATCAAGTAGGTTTTGAACCTCCTCATGACCTAGCAATAATGCGGCACTGTTTGTTAGTAATTGGCTTATGTGAGTGGCTACGACTGTGGCTGAATCAACTACGGTATAGCCAAGTGATTGCGCTTCATCTTTTTGATCAGGCTTTATCCAAACTGCATCTAAACCAAACGCTGGGTCTTTGGTTTCAACCCCTTTTATCGGACCAAATACTTGCCCTGGGTTGATGGCCAGTTCATCGCCATGTTTCAGCTCGCCTTCGCCACTTGAAACACCCATCATAGTGATGCGGTATGCATTAGGGTCTAACTCTAGGTTATCGCGAATATGCACAGGGGGTACCAAAAAGCCAAGTTCCTGTGATAGCTTTTTACGCACCCCTTTAATACGATTTAGCAGCTCGCCACCTTGAGATTGATCAACCAGTGGTATAAGCCTATAACCGACCTCTAAGCCAATTACATCAATTTGTTGTACATCGTCCCAACCTAGCTCTTTTTGCTCTTGTTTATTTGCAACACCAGTACCTGGTGTTGCACCGCTTTGCGCTTCTTGCTCTGCTAAAGCGGCGGCTTTTAGCTTTTGCTGTTGCGTAAAGTAAGCTAAGTAGCCAAGTAATGCGCCCAAGCTTAAAAAAGCAATGTGAGGCATACCCGGAACTAAACCCATAATGATCAAAATACCTGAGGCAATAAATAGTGATTTCTCGTTACCTAATTGGGTTTTAAATTGCTCACCCATGTTGTGCGATTCGTTTTGGCGGGTAACAACAATAGCAGTACCAATAGAGAGCAGTAATGAAGGAAGCTGCGCAACAAGACCGTCACCTATGGTAAGTAAAGTATAAACTTCCATGGCGCGGCTAAAACTTAAATCATGTTGGATCATGCCTACAAATAAGCCACCAACAATATTAATAATTAATATCACAATGCCGGCTATAGCATCGCCTTTTACAAACTTACTCGCCCCATCCATAGAGCCATAAAAATCAGCTTCGCGGGTTACTTCGCTACGGCGCTCACGAGCTTGCTCTGCGCTAATAAAGCCTGCGTTTAAGTCGGCATCTATCGCCATTTGTTTACCCGGCATAGCATCTAACGTAAAGCGTGCCGATACTTCAGAAATACGCCCAGCACCTTTGGTGATTACAACAAAGTTTATGATGATTAAAATTAAAAATACCACCAAACCAACTGCGTAGTTTCCGCCAATAACCACAGAGCCAAATGCTTCAATTACCTTACCTGCAGCATCGCCCCCGTTGTGCCCCTCAAGGAGCACAACTCGTGTACTGGCAACATTGAGAGCTAAACGCATAATTGTAGCGATTAACAATACGGCGGGAAACATGCCAAACTCGAGTGGTTTCATGGTGTAAACAGTCACCAGTAAAACAACTAAGGCAAGGGCAATATTAAATGAAAATAATATATCAAGAAGAAAGGGCGGCAGCGGTAAAATAACCATACCGAGGGCTGCAAGCACTAATAATGGTGTGCCTACGCCTTTGGCATACTCTTTTTTATCTTTGTTAAGTTGTTGTAATACCGCTTTAAAATCCATAACTCTACAATTCAATAAATTGACACTAGCTTGAAATTGCAATAACTATTCCAAGTTACGGTTTTATTGATAAACCAGCTTAGCGAGGAGGTAATTTAAATAATATTACAGGGCTTTACTTAAAAAAACTTAGCGCTAATCGTATTTAAAATCATCAGGTATAGGCAGTTTAGACTTAAGCGGAATAGGTCGTTTACCACGTCCTTTTTTAAAGCGTTTAAGCTGAAACACATACGCCAAAACCTGCGCTACGGCGGTAAATAGTTGATCAGGTATTTGCTGGCCTACTTCAGCAGTATGATAAAGCGCCCGCGTGAGCATTGGGGATTCTACAATCGGTACTTCGTTACCGTTAGCTATTTTACGAATTTGCATAGCCAGTTCGTCTACCCCTTTGGCAAGTACAATCGGCGCACCTGCACGCTCAGTATCGTATTTTAGCGCTACAGAATAGTGAGTAGGGTTGGTTACAATTACGTCAGCATCAGGGACATCTTGCATCATTCTTCGCTGCGACATTTGCCTTTGCGTTTGCCTAATACGTGCTTTAATTTGCGGATCACCTTCTGAGTTTTTGTACTCATCTTTGATCTCCTGCATGGTCATTTTAAGTTGTTTGTTGTGGTTATAACTTTGATAAGGGGCATCTATAGCGGCAATAATCACCAAAGTGCACGATAAGCCTAAAAACATCCATGAGAGTATTTCAAGGGCATGAATTATATTACTCGGTGCACTTTCAATACTTAAATGTAAAATTTCATCAAAAAAAGTTTGAATCAAAAACACTGCAAAAATAGCCACCAGCGCAAACTTTAATATGGATTTTACCAGCTCTATCGCGGCCTGTGGGCCAAACATGCGTTTAAAGCCTTTCATTGGCGACATTTTGCTAGGCTTAGGTGCTGCAGCTTCCCAACTAAAATTAAAGCCACCGAGTAAGGTATTACCAATAAAGGCTGCAATCACAATGATTAAAACAAACATCGCCATAGGAAATAACAACGCGTCGGCCACCTCAGCCCACACAGCAAACATTTTAGTGGTGTCGTAGGTTTCAGTGCGATTTAAAGACAACATTCTGCCCATAATATTGTATAAGCCTTTGCCTATTTCAGGCCCATACAACAATAACGAAATGGCAGAAAAAATAAGTACAAACATTGTACCTAGCTCTTTTGAGCGCGCTATTTGCCCTTTCTTTTTAGCGTCTTCAAGCTTTTTGGAGGTGGGTTCTTCTGTTTTTTCTTGTCCTGAATCTTCAGCCATCGCCCCTCCTAAACCGTACAGCCAACAAGGCTGCACATAAGCTCAACCATTTTTAACCACTGAAATTCAAACTGAGTCACAAAATTTCCCAGAGTAGCCCAAATAATCATCAAACCGGCGACTAGCGTAAATGGGAAACCTATTGAAAAAATATTTAACTGCGGTGCTGCACGGGTCATAATACCAAATGAAATATTAATAATAAGCATGGCTGTTAGGGGGGCTAAAGCCAAAACTAATGCGGTAGTAAACATCCAGCTTCCCCAGGTTACTATGTCCCAGTAATGATCAACCGCCCACCAATCGCCGTTTATAGGCAGTACTTCAAAGCTGTGAACAACCATTTGAATCATCATTAAATGGCCGTTAAATACAAAAAATAACAAGGTTGCTAAAATTAAATAAAACTGGCCAACTGCCGGCACACTTGCACCATTTGAGGGGTCAATAACAGAGGCAAAGCCCAAACCGGTTTGCATTGCTAGTATTTGCCCAGCAAGCACAAAGGTATTTAGCATAAGCGTTGAGGCGAAGCCTATCGCCACACCAATGAGCATTTGCTGAATAACCACCAGCACCATTTCAAAGGAAAATAAATTAGTAAATGTTGCAGGAGGCAGCACAGGCACAACTAAAAATGTGACCACCACCGCCAAGCCCATTTTAATACGCGTAGGTACATTTTGTGCGCCTAAGCCCGCCATAATCATGATCATAGAGCTTATGCGAACAAGCGGCAGTAAAAAATCACTTAACCATTGAATAACAACAGAAAAAGGAAATTCCACAATTAGCCTGCAATTTCAGGAATGAGTAACACTAGGCCATTAAAAAAGTCCATCAGCTCCTGGGTAAACCAGTGCCCGCCCACAATTAGCGCTCCTATGGTAATTAGTAAACGGGGTAAAAAGCTTAAAGTTTGTTCATTAATAGAGGTCGCCGCTTGGAACACCGCCACTACTAAACCTACAAGCAAACCAGGCACCACAATAGCGGATACCAACTTGATCACTAAAAATAGTGCGTCACTAAGAATATCAACAAAAATTTCCGGTTCCATGTTGTACTCCTAATGTCTATAAATGCGAATATAAAACATGGTTTAAGTTCCTAAGCCAAAGCTTTTAGCGAGCGTCCCCATTACTAAACTCCAACCGTCGACCAGTACAAATAGCATTATTTTAAAGGGTAAGGAGACTATCATTGGCGAGAGCATCATCATACCCATAGCCATTAGTACTGAGGCAACCACTAAGTCCACAATTAAAAACGGAATAAAAAACATAAAACCAATAATAAATGCGGTTTGTAGTTCACTGGTCACAAATGCTGGGATAAGTACGATTAACGGCGTAGCTTCTGGCGAGTCAAGCTGATCGTACCCTGCTATTTTAGCAAAGGTTTCTAAATCTTTTAAACGCACCTGTGAGAGCATAAAGGCTTTCATAGGCTCTTTTGCAAGTTCTAATGCTTGAACCGAGGTCACTTGTTCATTTAAGTAGGGCTCAATGGCGCGTTCGTTAACCTGCTGGTAAATTGGCGCCATAATAAAAATACTTAAAAAAAGCGACATACCTAATAAAACTTGGTTTGAAGGTGTTGATTGTAAACCAATAGCTTGGCGCAAAATGGCCAGTACAACAATAATACGAGTAAATGAGGTCATCATAATGATGGCGGCAGGAATAAAGCTCAGCGCCGTCATAATGGCCAGAACTTGCAAGGTTACTGAATAATCTTGCGTCCCGTCGGCATTGGTTGTAATGGTTAGTGCGTCTATGCCCTCTGCACTGCTTACAGCAGGCACAAACAACACAGCTAAAATAATCAGCAGCCACTTTATCATAGGGTTAATTCTTTTTATTTTGATTCATTTGCGGGTTGAGTAGTTTGCTAAATCGCTTAGCAAGCTCTGGCAGTTCTTTTTCACTTAACGGAGTTTCTAGCTTATGTAAGTAATTAATACTGTGTGGCGTTACCCCTAATAAATGCTGTACATTATCTATTTCGACCACCATCAGCCGCTCACGCGAGCCAAGCGGTAAACTTCGTACTACTTTAAACTCGTCGCTATTGGCTAAATTTGGATTAAGCTTTCTTACAAAAAATGCCAGCACCACTATCAGCACTAGCACCACAACCAACGACAGTACCATAGACAAAATATCGGCCGTTGGTGTAATCGTCTCTGTCTTTGTAAATACTGAGTTTGTTAAAGCAGCAAGAGAGTTCATCGTAATTTTTTGATCCGCTCTACTTGGCTTATAACATCCGTTAAACGAATACCAAACTTATCATTTACTACAACCACTTCGCCATGAGCAATGAGCGTGCCATTTACCAATACATCTAATGGTTCACCGGCTACGCGGTCTAGCTCAACAACAGAGCCTTGGTTTAACTGCAATAAATTACGAATATTTATTTTAGAACGCCCTACTTCCATAGAAATCGTCACAGGAATATCTAAAATTGTATCGAGTTTACGTTTTTCGTCACCGCTAAGTTCATGCTTAGCATCACTTAATTCATCAAGCTCAGCGACTTGCGCCTCTGCGCTTTCATCACCGCCTTCGGCTTCTGCTAAGGCTGCTGCCCATTCGTCCATTGTATCTTGATCATCGCTCATACTTTTAACCTTTTAATCAATTACCAGTCTAAGTCTACACCGTCAGAAAGGTGTAAATCATCTTCTAGTTCTGCTAATTCTGCATCTGAATCAATTTTCTTGCCGCCTTTGGTAAATACATGCAGCTCAGATTTAACTGAATCAGGACGTTTAATTTTTTCACTAATTTGCAGCGCAACGTTATCGCGAGAACGGCCCATCTTAGCTCTAAATGTAGGTAACTCTTCAACAAATACCGTAATATGCTCAGGCATTTCTACCGGAATAATATCGCCCGCTTTAAGTTCCATTATTTGCTTAAGCGACAAGTCAACCTCAAGAAGCTGGGTTGATAAATCAACTTCAACATCCATAATTTCATCGCGCAGCGCTTTACTCCAACGCAAGTCGGTATCTTCAGTATCCGATTGCACACCCGCATCTAGCAGCTCTCTAATTGGCTCAAGCATTGAGTACGGCAGAGCAATGTGAAAATCGCCTCCACCACCATCTAATTCAATGTGAAAAGAGCTAATAACCACAACCTCAGTAGGGCTAACAATGTTAGCCATGGCTGGGTTTACTTCTGAATCGAGGTATTCAAACGACACGTCCATAACCGGTGCCCATGCTTCTTTGTAATCTTCAAAGATAATTTTTAGTAGCATTTGCACAATTCGACGTTCGGTAGGAGTAAATTCGCGACCTTCAATTTTTGCATGGTAACGCCCGTCACCACCAAAAAAGTTATCTACCAAAATAAACACTAAGCGTGCTTCCATGGTAATAAGGCCGGTGCCTTTTAGTGGTCTAAAACGCACCATATTTAAGCTTGTAGGTACAAATAAGGTATGAATATACTCACCAAATTTAATCATTTGTACGCCATTAATCGACACCTCTGCGGTGCGGCGCATCATGTTAAATAAGCTTATTCGCATATGACGAGCAAACCGCTCGTTAACAATTTCCAGGGTCGGCATACGACCACGCACGATCCGATCTTGCGAAGAAAAGTCGTACTGTAATGTACTGCCTTCGCTGTCTTCACCTTCGTGTATATCTTCCTCTTCGACTTCATCAACGCCGTGTAAGAGTGCATCAATTTCGTCTTGGGATAATAAATCGCTCACGCTAGCCCCTTATTGCATCACAAAGCCGGTAAACAATACCCGCTCAATTACTTTAGTGCCTTCAACATCATTTAGCGCAGCTTGCACTTTTTCAAGCGCAGTAAAGCGCAGTGTCTCTTTGCCCGCACTGGTACTGAGCTCATCAGCTGTAGTGGTTGAAAACACGCTTAATAAGGTGCCTTCAATTAAAGGAATGTGTTTTTTAGCAGTTTCTTCATTTACATCGCCACGTACAAGTAATTGCACTTTAATTTGTACAATTCTATCTCTGCTTGACCCTGGTACATTAAAAACAAAGGGTCTTGGCATAGCAACATACAAAGCACTGCCCATTTCAGCTGAAGAGCCAGTAGGCGCTGCCGAGTCGCTCTGCGCTGCGCTTGTTGTTTCTTCATCTAATGTTTCAACGGGTGCATCATCGCCCGCCATAAAAAAATAGCCTGCACCACCGCCAACAACAAGCAGCACTGCCACTATGATTATGATCAGCTTTTTTTTGCTTTTACCGGTTTCTTCTATTTCTAAACTTGTTTCTTCGGCCATTGTGATTCCTTTTTTAGCAAAGGTACTTGCTTGTTTTAGTTATTATAATAGCAGTACTTAGGCATAGTAATCTATTGATGATGAAGTTTGTTGTCGAGAACTTTGTGGGTTAGCGCCATCTTGTTCATCATTTTGATCCTGCGCTGTATTTTTATTAGCCATTTGACCTTGCGATTGTCCCTCGCCTTCATCGCTTTGCTCATTACCCGATTGACCGTAAGAAATAGCGCTTTCGCCTAAATCAATGCCCTGCTCGGCTAGCATTTCACGTAAGCGTGGCATTGACTGCTCAAGCGCTTCTTTAGCTTGCTGATTTTGTACCACGAAATTTATTTGTGCTTGCTCAGCATCACTTCTGATACGAATTTGCATACTGCCCATTTCTGGCGGATCTAAGCGAATTTCTGCTTCTTTATTGCTAATACTGAGCATTGAAGATACACGCTCTTGAAGCATTTTAGCCGCATCACTTTTAACAATATTAATAGCCTGCATCATGCTTGCATCTACATTTATTTGCTTAACCTGCGCGGAGCTGGTTTGTAATTGCTGCGACTGCATAGCTTGGCTTTCTAAAATAGACTGCTCATAACGCGCGTTGTCGTACTGAGTATTTATTTGTGCTTGCGTGTTATTAATACCATCGGTTATCAACGAAAATACCTGCGCTACACGGGATAAACCTGTATTTGTTTTAGGTTCTTTAAGTAAGCTTTGTTGCTCTGCCTCTAACGCGTTTAGCTCGTCTTTAATTACACCATCTTGCTCAATATTAGAAGGAGCTTGAGCATTAATCATAGCTTTATTTTGCGGCGTATTCGCACTTATTGCTGCATTACTGGCTTGCTGCGCATTTAAAGCCGCATTTGCAGAGCTCGACACATTTTGCGCTTTGCTCTCACTAAGCTGCGTATCAAGCATAGTTTGTAAGTTGTTTATTGTTTCATTTACTTTTTTGAGCGTATCACCTGTCGGTTGCTCGTTACTCACATAGCTTTTTAATTGGCTAAGTAGCGCCTGCTTTTCATCGCTATTTAAGTTTTTTAACTGAGATTGTACTAGCTCACCGCGCGTACTTGTCTGTTTTTCGTTTTGTACTACAAACTCTGTAAGTAATTGTTTAATAGAGCTTGCGCGATCATCACCTTCACTTGGCGTGGTTTCAGTAAATGAGCTTTTAACTTGCTCGTTTAATTGTGTGCGTTGCGCTTCGCTTAATGAATTGAATACTTTAGATGTTGTTGGCAGCTGTGCCTGCGTAGATGAACGAGACAGTTCTTTGGCTAATTGCTCTATGTCTGCATCACTTATAGGCAGTGCACCTTCACCATTTAACGCGGTGCCTAGCGCTTTTGTATTCTCAGCACTTTTACCTTCACTATTTACCGAAGCTGCGCTGCTATTGGTGTTATTGATTTGTGTTTGCACCGCTTCTGCTATTGGGTTTTTAACAGCACTACTTACTAGGCTCTCACTTTTAAAAGAAGGGGCTAAATTTTCTCCAGCGCTTTGTTTAGCTGCTTTAGCTTCTAGCTCGGCGTTTGTAAACGCACTTTTTTTGCCGTTGCTATTATTATCAGCTAAAAGCGTATTATCGGCTTTAGCCGTTATAGTGTCGGCTTCATCAGTTTCACCTAATTGCGAAACTAAAAAGCTGACACTTTTATCATTCTTTTTTGCACTTAATTCGCTAAAGTCACTATCGCTACTGCCGTGTTTTTTTACACTTACGTCAATCACTTGCGAGGAGTTTATTTGTGCTAAAACGCTATCGCCAGATACTAACGTACCTTGCGTGTCATCACTTGATGAAGCATTGGCTAGCTGCTTATCATCAGTTGGCAATAAAGAGCCAGCTTGGCTAGAAGCCTCTGAATTGGCAGGCAATACAAAGGGTTTGTCTGCATCTTGTAGTTGGCTTAAAAAAGCATCACCAGATTCGTTACCTGCAGGTAAGTTATTGTCTTTAAATGCTAAAAAAGCGTCTTTTTCAGCTGTAGCCAACATTGAAATATCGTTTATTGCCATAATTCACCTACACAGCACTGCGGCAAGTTGCCACCGCACTTTGCCAAAATTAATTACCACCTATCAATAAAGCAATAAACGCGCCAAAGTTATAAACTTTTACGGCGCTGAAAAAATTGATTAGCAGAAAACTCATCCAGCATTTTTTGTTCACTCTTTGCCATTAATGCCGCCGCTTTTAAGTTTTGCTTTTCAATTAATTTTGCTACGGCTTTTGCTTTTACCTGCTGCTTTAACCATAACGCTTTACGCTGTGTTACAACTTGCTTAGCCGTATTCACTGTATTGGCTTGCTGGCGAATCGCTTCTTCAATTTTTGCGATAAAGGCATGGTACTGGCCAAAGCCGGCGCTTGATAAACCAGACTTTCCTTTTACATGTAATTGCTGCGAGTATTCTAATCTGAAGTTATTTAATCCTTGCAGTTTTTGTTGGTTAGCTTGTAAATTTTGATTGGCTTGTAAGTAGCTCATGCGCAGGTTTTCTTCTTTGTCGTTTTCGAGCTTTAGCAATAAATCGAGCTTATTTTTTGCCATTATGCTTGTCCTAGTAATTGGGCTAGGCCGTGTAAACCATCATCGTAACTTATTACATCGCGCATACCTTGTTGTAAAAACGCATTAACGCGCGGCATCATATTAATAGCTTGATCAAGCATTTGATCGGCGCCTTTTTGATATGCACCTAAGGTGATCATATCTTTATTTTGCTGATACATTGAATACACTTGTTTTAATACACGGGCTTGTTGCATATGCGGCTCAGACACTACTTGCGGCATAACACGAGAAATTGATTTTTCGATATCTATTGCGGGGTAATGACCGCTATCAGCTAAGTCACGTGAAAGTACAATATGCCCGTCTAAAATTGCACGTGCAGCATCGGCTATTGGATCTTGCATATCATCGCCTTCACTGAGCACGGTAAAAAATGCAGTGATAGACCCTTGCCCTTCACCACCATTACCCGCTCGCTCCACCAGCGCCGGTAATTTGGCAAATACAGAAGGCGGATAACCCTTTGTTGCAGGCGGCTCGCCAACCGCTAGCGCGATTTCGCGTTGCGCCATAGCGTAACGGGTTACTGAATCAAGCAATAACAATACGTTCAAGCCTTGATCACGAAAGTACTCAGCAATAGTCACCGCGCTTTCACAGCCTTTTAGGCGCATAAGGGGCGATGCATCAGCAGGAGCGGCTACCACAACAGAGCGTTTGCGACCTTCTACACCGAGTATCTCTTCAATAAATTCTTTTACCTCACGGCCACGCTCTCCCACTAGGCCAACCACAATAACATCGGCTTCACTGCCACGGGTCATCATACCTAAGAGCACTGATTTACCAACACCAGAGCCTGCAAATAATCCCATACGCTGGCCTTGCCCTACAGTAATCACTGAGTTTATTGCCCGTACACCTACATCCATAGGCTGGCTAATTGGTCTTCTCGCGAGGGGGTTTATGGGGTTTTGTGCAAACTTTAAATAGTGCTCTGCGTTAATTTTACCGAGTCCGTCAAGCGGGCGACCTAAGCCATCTACCACGCGACCCAGTAGGCTCATACCAACGGGCAAACCTGTATCATTTACCTGTGGAATAACACGTGCCCCAGGCAACACTCCAGAAATATGATCATTAGGCATTAAAAATAGAGTTTGCTCACTAAAACCGACCACTTCAGCATCTACAAAGCCCGACATAGTTTCTATTTTGCATTGGCTGCCTACGGGCGCGCGCAACCCTTTGGCCTCAAGAGTTAAACCGACGACTCGAGTTAAAATACCCGCCACAGCTGGTTTAAATGCTACAATGTGATGATGATATTGGTTTAAGCGTTCGCTTAGAGGTGCACGTTGAGCTGCCATAACACGCCACAAAAAAGGTTAGATACCGCTATTATGCAAAAAGCTATCCAACGTTTCTTTGACACGGGTTTTTAGGGTCATATCTAAAGATGATTGTGGCGTTTTAACTTCGCAACCGCCGCGCTCAAGGGTTGGCTCTGCAATGAGCTGCCAATTATTATCTGCAATAGTTTGCTCACCATAGCTTTGCTTTACCAGCTCTAGGTCGTCTGGGTTTAAATGCACACGAACTTTTTCTTGCTCCGTATTGAGTGCATCTATGCTTTTTTTAAGCGTATGTAAAATAACATCAGGCGATGTTTTAATTTCTTGATAGGTTATAGCTTCTGCCAGCATAACTGCTAATTGCACTAAGTGCTTTTCTGCCAGTTCGTCCACTTTATCAAGCGGCGCGCTGAGGCTGTCGATTATGCTACGTAAGCTGGTTAACTGCTCTTCTATTAGCGGTTTTACGTCTTCTTGGCCTTGTGTTTTACCAAGCTCTACGCCTTCTTTGTAACCTGCTTCTTTGCCTTCACCAACGCCTTTTTCAAAGCCATCTATGTAGCCTTGTTCGTGCCCTTGCTTTAAGCCTTCTTCATAAGCATCTTGCCTAATGCGCTCAAGCTCTGCCATAGTTAACGAAGGTAATTCAGGCTCTTGCGGTTGTTCGTCTTCTAAAGCTTCTTCTTCAACTTCTTTTTTATACAAATCAGAAAGCGGTGTACCAAAAGCCGTTGAACGGTTGCCAAAACTGCGCTCATCAGGGGCAACGTCGGGTATTGGCCAGTTTTTTAAAAGCTCATCAGCTTCATCTGCATGCAAAGGGCGGCCTTTTAATTTAGACATAGCTTACAGGAACTCCTCGCCACCACCGCCGCCTAGCTGAATCTCACCCGAGTCAGATAAGCGTCTTGCTGTTGAAAGCACTTCTTTTTGAGCTGCTTCTACTTCACTTATTCTAACCGGTGCCATGGCTTCTAAGTCATCGGCGAGCATTTCGGCAGCACGTTTAGACATATTACCCAAAATTTTATCTTTGAGTGCTTCATCCGTGCCCTTAATGGCTTTCATTAGTACGTCTTGTTGTACTTCACGTAGTATGGCTTGAATACCACGGTCATCCACATCCATAAGGTTTTCAAATACAAACATAAGATCTTGAATTTGCTGAGACATTTCTTCATCGTGTTCACGAATAGAGTCCATCAACTGCCCTTCAACATTGGTATCTAGGTAGTTCATGATATCTGCCGCGGCTTTTAGGCCACCCATTTTAGCGGCTTGTGCACCTGCTTGGCCGGCAAACTGTTTTTCCATAATTTCGTTAAGCTCTTGCAAGGCTGCTGGTTGCACTTCTTCAAGGTTAGCAATACGCATGGTTAAATCTAGGCGCACTTTTTCAGGAAATTGCGCGAGGATTTCTGCCGATTGCTCAGGCTCTAAATACGATAAAACAATGGTTTGAATTTGCGGGTGCTCATTACGAATAATATTAGCAACTTGCTTTGAGTCCATCCATTTAAGCGAATCTAAGCCTTTAGCCCCTGAGCCCATTACAATTTGGTCTATTAAACTTGCGGCTTTATCTTCACCTAATGCGGCGGTAAGCGCCTTTTTAATAAAGTCTTCTGACTGGAAACCAATAGTACTAAAGCTTTGTATTTGCTCTATAAATAAATTATGAACTGCGCTTATTTTAGATTGTGACAAGTCATCTAGTGCAGCCATTGCCATACCCACTTTTTGCACTTGCTTTGGCTCTAAGTGTTTAAGTATTTGCGCTGCGTCTTCTTCTGATAAGCTCAATAAAAGAATCGCGGCTTTATCTACGCCATCTAACTTGTCAACATCAAATGCTGGCGGGAGTTGTTTTTGTTCTTGATCAGTCATCTTCTGTTAACCACGCTTTCACTACTTGTGATGAGAGTTCCGGTTCGTTCGCTACAAGTGCTCTTACCGCTTTAAGCAAATCTTCGTCGCCATGTAAATCTGGCAGCTGCAGTGTACCATCACTTGAGAAACCAACAGCAGCAGAATCAAAGTCTTTATTTAGCATATCTAGCGTGCTGTCGCCAATATCAACTCCTGAGCTTAATGCATCTTCATCGTACTCTTCAAGCGTATCATCTGGGTAGATTAAACGTTTAAGCATAGGCTTAACGACTGCCATAATTAATACAATAATAACCAAGGCGCCAAGCACAAGACGGATGATTTTCATAAACCAGTCTTGCTCCCACAGTGGTACCTCTATGTCTAAATCAACCGCTTCACGCACAAATGGCACGGTTACTACTTCTAGTGCATCGCCACGTTGCATATCAAAACCCACCCCACCTTGTAATAGGCGACGTATATTTGACAAAGCTTCTACTGAGCGTGGTGCCATGGTCGTTTCGCCGTTTTCACCTACTTTGGGTACATAATCAACAGCTACCGAGACACTAATTCTGCGAATAACCCCTGTTTGTTGACGCTTATGCGAAATAGTGGTGTCGAGCTCAAAGTTGCGCGTGGCCTCTTTATGCACTCGGCTTGGATTGGTTGCCGTGCCTGCATTACCTTGCCCTGCAACTTCTGGAATCGTTGAATTCATAGGGGGTTGATTGGTGAGTGCGCCAGGAATACCTACCGCTAGGCCACCTATGTTGTTTTCTTCAAATGTGGTTTCGCTTCTTACTGCCGGTAAGTCTGGGTTATAGCGTTTTTGTGTTTCTTCTACTGAGCTAAAGTCCATATTTAAGTCGACTTGCGCTGTGTAATTACCCAAACCCACGACAGGAATAAGTATACTGTCTATTTTTTCTAGGTATTCTTGCTCGCGTTTTCTTTCAATGTCGTACTCTTTACGCGAGCGAGCTGCTAATGAGTCTTGCGAGCCTGAATTAAGTAAGCGGCCATTTTGATCTGTTACCGTCACGCGTGCAGGTGCTAACCCTTGTACTGCAGAGGCTACAATATCAACCACTGAATCAATTTCTTCTGCATCAAGCATTCTGCCGCGCTTAAGAGTTAATACCACTGTGGCTGATGGTTTTTTCTCTCTGCGTGCGAATACATTCTCTTTTGGGATAGCTAATAAAACTTTGGCGCGCGTTACGTTGTTTAGCTCTTCGATGGTGCGAGCAAGCTGCTGCTCTCGGCCATGCTTTAAGCGTTCTCGCTCTAAGCGTTGGCTTACACCAAAGCCCATATCTTGCATTATAATATCGGTGCCTGAGGTAGGGCCTTGTTCTAAGCCTTCACGTGCCATCAGCAATTTAATATTTTGATATTCACTTTCATCAACCGAAATAACGTTACCGTCTAGTTCGTAGTCAATCTTTTGTGCATCTAAAAAATCAAGGGTTTGGATCAGCTCTTCTGTTGGCATTTTACCAAGTGGGCGCATATCGGGTTGGCGTGCCCAAATAATCACAAATATGGCAATAGCTAAACAAATAGCTAGTGCAATAATAAGTGTTACTTGACGAAGTACATCAACACCGTTTAAGGCACTTAAATAGCCCGACTTTTGTTCTAGTTGCTCGTTGTCTTCGCTTTGGTCAATGCCACCGCTAGCAAGTGCAAGATCTGTTGATTGATTAGATTGCGCCACAATAATTCTCCACTACCTAGTTAAACAGGCATGTTCATAATTTCTTTGTATGACTCAACAAGTTTATTTCTTACTTGTACTGTAGCCTCAAATGCCACTGACGATTTTTGTGATGCAATCATTGCCTCAGCAAGCGATACACTTCTGTCACCCATTTCAACAGCCACGACTTTTTGTTTGGCGTCTTGTTGTAAACCATTTACTGTATTTAATGCATCACTTAACAAATCACCAAATTGAGCTGTAGAAGTTGGCTGAGCTTGAGTGGGTAAGTTATTAATTTGATTTGTATGGCCCGCTTCTAAAGCCATTGATTGCATTTCTTGGAATAACGCGCTGTTTTGAATTTTCATAATTTTCTCTGGCAAATGCAGTTAACGTTCATAAGAGGAATAAAGCACAAAGCGTGCCATAAAAATAAACTTTTAATTACATAAGGTTAACTTAATTATTTGAGAGTCAGAGATTTGACAACCCAAAAACTGAGCAAGGTCAGTTTTTGGGTTGTTGATAGAAAAGGGTTAACTTTATGCAGGGAGTGAAATACCTAAATCACGCATTTGCGCTAGTTTATAACGTAAAGTGCGCGGACTGATCCCAAGCGTTTGCGCAACATCTTTACGTTTGCCTTGGCATCGTGCGAGGGTATCTAATATTATTTTATGCTCTTTGTCTTTAAGCTCATCTTTATAACTGCCGGTATCAGCACTAGGTAATGCATGACCCGCCTCTACGGCTGTTGTTTTATCGTCGTAGTACGCGTCACTAGTTGTACTGGACTCTTCAGGCGCTATAACCTGAGCAGGTGTACTATTGGCTGGCGCTTGCATTAAGTTTTCAATAAAAATTGCTTGCTCGTCAATTACATTGCCCGTTCGCAATATGAGCGCACGTTGAATTACATTATCCAGCTCGCGTACATTACCAGGCCATGCGTGGCTTAGTAATTTTTGCTCAGCGGCACTATCGAGCGTAGCTAGCGGCTCTTTGCTTTTAATTAAATGGCGTTCAATAAGGTGCTTTGCTAATACAATTATATCCCCAGGGCGCTCACTCAGCGGTCGCCACATTAAAGGAAATACATTTAAGCGATAATATAAGTCTTCTCTAAATTGGTTATCTGTAACGGCTTCTTTTAAGTCGCGGTTACTGGTTGCGAGCACTCTTACATCAAGTGAAATTGTTTTTCTACCACCTAGGCGCTCGACTTCACGCTCTTGCAGTACCCGTAATAATTTAGCTTGTAACCCTAAGTCCATTTCGGTTATTTCATCAAGTAAGATGGTGCCGCCTTGGGCTTGTTCAAATTTACCTGGGCATGCCTGTATTGCACCAGTAAATGCGCCTTTTTCATAGCCAAACAAAGTGGCTTCAAGCATGTTCTCGGGAATAGCCGCACAGTTTATTGCTACAAAAGGGGCATCGCATCGGTTTGATTTATCGTGTATGTATCGCGCTAATACTTCTTTACCAGAACCACTAGGCCCTAGCACCATAACACTTGCATCTGAGCGCGCCACTTTACTTGCAAGCTCTAGCAACTGAATACTACTTGGGTCGGCTACAATTGGGCCATCAGTATCTTTTGGTTTTTCGGGCAAATAGCGACTAACCATATTTAAAAGTACTTCAGGGGCAAAAGGCTTAGCCATATAATCAATAGCACCTAAGCGCATAGCCTCTACGGCATCATCAATGGTTGCGTAGGCTGTCATCATTAATACGGGCAGCTCTGGGTAGTTAAGTTTAATGCTTCTGAGTAAATCTAGGCCACTCATGGCGCCCATTTGTACATCACTTACAACCAACGAAAACTCAGATTTCTTTAATTGGATCATAGCTTGCTCAGCACTATCAGCTGCAACACAGGCAATACCCGACATTTCCAATGTGTCTATGAGTGCTTCTCTTAGGCCTGCATCATCTTCAACTACCAGTATTGTATTGCTCATGCTGTTTTCTCCTGCGTTGGGGCCGTGCATATAGGCAGCAATAAACTAAAACATGCACCACCATTGGCATTATTAACCACTTCAACACGTCCTTGATGCGCATTTGCCACAGAACTTACAACAGCAAGCCCAAGCCCTGTACCTTGGCTTTTGGTGGTATAAAACGGTTCAAAAATTTTCTCTATTTGGCTCAGCTCTACCCCTGGGCCGTTATCGCAAACGCTAATACGTACGGTGTCAGGTTCGCTGCTATCGCGCTGCGCTTTTAAAGTCACCCTTGCTTGGCTGCCAATAATTTGAATACTATTGTGAATAAGGTTTTGAATAGCACTGGCCAGCGCAGTTTTATTACCGGTGATTTCTATGTCTGGCTCTGGTAGCTCAACGGCAAGCTCACTGTTGTTTAAGGCCACCATTGCATCGGCACCTAGCTTTACCTCGTTTAAAAGCTGCTGCATAGACACTTGCTCAACCACTTGCTGCTCGCCACTTTTAGCAAAAAGCAGCATATCGTTAACTTGGGTTTCTAAATCTTTTAAACGCGACATAAGCTTAGCTTGAAAGTTATCACGCGATGACTCAGGCAGTTTTTTTGAGCCTAAGTTTGCGGCATATAACATAGCGGCCGAAAGTGGCGTGCGCACTTGATGCGCAAGCGATGCCACCATTTTTCCAAGTGCGCTTAGGCGTTGCATATGGGCTACGCGCTTTTGTAAACGGCGCGTTTCGGTTAAATCTGTCATTAATATTAATTGCCCTGGCTCTGGCGCCAGTGCTGTAATATCAAGTTTTATAAGACGACCATCTTTAAGCGACACTTCATGTCCATCATCTTGGTGAGGGCGAAAAGAGCGTTGAATAATGTTAAACCACTTCTCCCCTTCTAGCGGCTCGCCTAGCATATCAATGGCGATTTGATTAGCTTTTGCAATAAGGCCTTTGCCATCAAGCACAACAACGCCCGCTGGCATGGTATCAACTAAGTGCGACAGCCAACTTGCTTGCTGTCTTAAATCACTTAATTCACCAATGTACTCTTCTTGAAGTAAACATGGGTTATACTGTTTTGCAGTAATAAACTGTGGTTTAAGTACACTCGCAAGGGCCATAATCAAATCTCTTAATGATGTAGATACAGGTCTAAATGCACAATTTATACCAATATTATTTTATATATTTTTCATTTAGTTACCTTACAATAGCGCGTAACAAAAAAATGACGCACACTAAAAGGAATAGCAATGAGTGAGCAAAATAAATGCCGTTGTGCATGGCTCGACACCACAAAACCTGATTATGTGAAATACCATGATGAAGAATGGGGAGTGCCCCTTTATGACGACACACTATTATTTGAATTTATCACGCTAGAATCGGCACAAGCGGGACTCAGTTGGTACACTATTTTAAAAAAGCGTGCTGGGTATAAAAAGGCATTTGCTAACTTTGATGTGCAAAAAGTGGCTAAGTTTACAGTCGAGGACATAGAACGACTAATGCAAGATGAGAGCATAGTGCGTAACCGCTTAAAAATTGCTGCCACGATTAATAATGCTCAACGGTTTATTGAGATTCAAAAAGAGTTTGGCAGCTTTAGTCATTACCAATGGCAATTTGTGGACAATAAACCAATTATTAATAATGTAAATAGTGATGAAGACGCTCCTGCAATGACCGAAGAGTCAAAAGCATTTGCAAAAGATTTAAAAAAGCGAGGCTTCAAGTTTTTAGGGCCTACAACGGTGTACGCACATATGCAGGCCTGTGGCATGGTAAACGATCATAGTAATGATTGTTTTAGAAAAGAAGAAATTATAAAGGCTTTTGGTTGATAAGTGATTTATTACCATAAAAGTGATCTGTTCACAAAGAGGATAAGAGACGCTTCGCTTTAGAGCAGTAACGTGTAAGCTAACTGTGGTTTCTCATTTAACCTCGTTTTTTTGGGTCTAAGTAATTAAAAGCTGCGCTTTTTACGCGAGCAAGCTTCGCGTCTACCGTCAAAGTTTAAGTTTGCTTTTATCTTGTAGACGCCAAGCTTGCTTGAGTGACGGGCAAAGCCCGTAAATTAATTTCTCAAAAATGAATAATAAATAACGAAAAGCCTATCAGCATTTGCATACTGCTAATCTCGCGATAGATTGTACTTTTTCATTTTTTCAACAAGCGTTGTACGCCTTACACCTAGTATTTCTGCGGCGCGCGCAACAACATAATCAAAACGCTCCAATGCTTGGGTAATTAAGCTTATTTCAAGCTCGGCTAAATACTCTTTAAGCTCTATGCCCTCTTCAGGTAATAAGCCCACTCCCGGTTGGCTAAATTCAGGCTCTGGTTCATTATCATAATCGCTAAAGCCCGTACTAAAAATATCGTTAAACGCGTCTTTTTCAAGTAGCTCTTCAGGGTATTCTGGTTCGTATGCGTCTACCTCGATATAACGGTATTTATTAGGTAAATCGGGCACATCCACTACTTTTTCAGGGAACATAATCACCATGCGTTCTACTAAATTTGCAAGCTCACGTATATTGCCCGGCCAGGCATGTTCTTTTAGGCTCTCTACCGCGCGCTCTGTAAATTTAGCCGACGTACCACTTTGCTCATTCACACGGCGCATTAACTCTTTAAGTAATAAAGGTATGTCGTCTGCCCGCTCATTAAGTGACGGGTTTTCAATAGGAAACACGTTTAAACGGTAATATAAATCTTCCCTAAAACTGCCCTTTTCAATCATTTCCTCAAGGTTACGGTGAGTAGCTGCAATCACTCGTACATCTGCTTGAATCGCTTTAGTGCCACCTACACGCTCGTAGCTGCGCTCTTGTAATACGCGAAGTAGCTTAACTTGCATTTGCAGTGGCATGTCACCAATTTCATCTAAAAACAGCGTACCGCCTTGCGCTAATTCAAACCGCCCTTTACGTGCAGAAATAGCGCCGGTAAACGCCCCTTTTTCATGGCCGAATAACTCACTTTCAAGAAGTTCGCCTGGAATAGCACCACAGTTTACTGGTACAAATGGCCCCGTATTGCGTTTAGACAATAAATGTACATTACGCGCAACCACCTCTTTACCTGTACCCGACTCACCTAAAATAAGCACGTTTGCATCGGTTTTAGCCACTTGCTCTATTAAAAAACGTACGTTTTTAACTGCATCAGTTTCGCCTACTAAACCATCAAATGTTTTATGTGGTTTTGTGTGCTTGTGACTACCAGGAAGCATTCTTTGGTACTGTTGGCAGTCGTGTAATAACTGTGTGGTTACTTCGTGATTAAACGGCTCACAAATTAAACCTACAACATTTGCAATACTTAATAATGGCTTGAGTGTTTCACCAATGAGTAAAAAAGGCAGGGTTGGGTAGCGTTTAATTAAGCCTTCATGATCTAAGCTTTGTAATGCGCCTAAAATAACAATGCATTCTTGCTGTTGATACTTACTACATACTTCTTCAAAGCCATTTTCATCAAGCAACTGCACAGCTTCCCCAATAAAGGTAAGCGATGCATTCAATCCTATTGCACGGTTATTATTATTATCTAAAATCAAGATCATAGTTAGCGAGCCATAATTTCACTAATTTATTATATTAGCTAAATTGTAAGCGAGATCTGAATGGATGCAAGTAATAGCGGCGGTTTTTTGACATAAACGCCAAAAAACAGACAGTACGATAAAAACAATAATACTTAATAGTTAAAACTTAAGTATTGATTTGTTGTTTAATACTTAAAGCTAATGCGATGCATTGTTTTTTACTTAGTGCATAAAATTACTTTAGTCAAAAATATAAACTATAATTAACTTAAGTTGAAAGCAACAATGCCGATAACTAAATAAATGCAATATGCTTGGCATTAATATTGCTTTTGTTACTTACAGTCGATTTCACATATTTATTTAGGATTTTCCATGGCTCATGTTTCATTAAAAAAATATTCTCAAGTGCGCGCCAGCAACATCGCAGAAATGGCGCCCTATGAGCAAATTAACCTTATTTTTAGTAACATAATTGGCCGATTGGCCGCTACTAAAGGGTTTATTGAGCGCAAAGAAATAGAAAAAAAAGGCGAAAACATCTCTGCCTGTATTTTACTCTTAGGTGCATTACAAGACGCGCTTAATTTAGAAGTGGAACAAGATCCGAGTATTTCAAATAATTTATTAGCGCTTTATGACTACTGCCAAAGGCGCCTTGTGCAAGCAAATGTTGATAATGACATTGAGATTATTTCTGAAGTAGCTGGCATTATTAAAGAAATTAAAGAAGGGTGGGATAGCATTCCTGTCGATCAACGTAATCCTGCGGTATAAGCTAATGGCTTTAGAGGAAACAAGCAAAGCTGAGCATATTAATCAATTGCTCAGCAAAATCGAATTATTAGTGCAAAGCAATAACGCTGATGAAGCTCCCCCTATTATGGATACTTTAAATAGCGAGCTCAAGCGTTGGTGCGAAAGTCAGAACCCGCCTACCGCCAAGCAACTTATGGTTGTGCAAGCCAATATCAACAACATTAGCAAACAAGCAAATGCTGTAAAAAATGAATCATCTAAAGCCATCATTAAGCAAAAAAAAACAGGTAAAGCAATTTCGGCTTATAAATCGGTTTAGCTACCTGTAGCAGCTTTAATTTACTAAGCACTTAAAGGCAATATTTAGACATAAAAAAAACCGTTTTAAACGGTTTAAGGTTTAACGGTTTTTTTTACTCGTAATTAATATGAAAAATTAAGAATTATTACTCACCACACCAGGCATATTTTCAAGCTGTGCCTGTACATAACTACTTGTCGAATTGAGGCTCGCTACCAATAAATCCATGGCGTTGTATTGAGCATATAATCGAGAAGATAACGATTCCATTTTACTTGTCAGGCTTTCGCGCTGTTCATCAATATCTTCTAATTGATTTGTTTTACTGTCGATACGGTTTTGGATAATGCCGTCAGCGTCAGTATAAAAACTCATTAACTCATCAAACGATTGGGCAAAGCCGCCCTCGTCATCGTCACTGCCTACAAAAAACTGCTGCACTAAGTCGACATCTTCATCAATTTTTTCATTTAAAGTCTCGGTATTGAGCGTCAATACTCCATAACGATCGGCTTCAACACCTAACTGTGAAAGTGATAATGAGTTGCCATTGCCCAAATCTACAGAGTCGGTAATCTGTTCTCGTAATTTAGACATTACACCGCGTAGTAACGAATCACCGGCCATTACACCCGCCCCATCTTCACTTGAAGCGCCTAAGTTGTTACTCAGCTCCAGAAGTTCATTATAGCTTTCAATAAAACTAGCTAAACCAGCTTCAATGTTACTATTATTCTCTGTAATTGTAATATTGCTTACATCATCATCTTCAGCGTGTGCTTTTTTTGCCGTAATTGTTATGCCATCTATTACATCGGTAAAGGTATTTGAAGAACTACTAACTGTGAGGGAGCCATCGATAGTAATGGATGCATCGGTTGCAGCAATAATTTCAGAGGCGTTTTGAACACCAGCAGAATCAAAGGCTAAACGAGACAATCCATTAGTGTCGGTGTTATTACCATCAGTATCGGTTACCTCGACTTTAATCTCGTTCTCAAGTCCGCTATTTTTAGCTGCTAGCACTAAATGCTGACCGGTATCATCCGTTATTATTGTTGCGTTTATGCTGTCGTTATCGCTGCTGTCGTTAATTGCATCTCTTATTTCACTTAAAGTAGCGGTATCTGATACTTCAATATCAAAACTATTCTCGCCGGAGCTGAATGTCATAGTACCTTCACCCACGGCAGCGTCAGCGTCAAATGCTTCTGATAGTATTTTATGCTCTGTAGCAAGGTTATTAACCTCTACAGAGTAACCACCTGGCTGTGCGTCTTCATCAGCACTTAACTGCACGAAAGTATCACTTCCTGATGTACTACGTTTTTGATAGTTATCAGCGTCACCTAGCGCTTCCATTGCTGTTTGCACTTGCTGTAGCGCAGACTTTAAAGCACCTACAGCAGAAATATCAGTAGTTAGTGTACTTTCTTGAGTGTTTAAACGAGCCTCAGCTGGAGCCTGCTCAGCATTAACTAATGCATCAACTATATCTGATACCGCTAAACCAGAGCCTAAACCATTAAACGAAATAGACATACTTCACCTCTTTAAACCCAAAAAACTTAACTAATAATATATCAACAGTACGGCGGCTACACCGTTTGGTCGATTAAAATACCTGCAGATTCAGATAGTTTAGACACTAAACTTAATACTTCTTCCGAAGGGTATTGCTTAATTACATCACCACTTGTTTTATCAAGTATCTTAATTACATCGCGCCCAGAGTCTTCATCAACTTGAAATTGCAGAGTACGGTTCATCTCACCCATAAACTCCTGCAATTGCTGCGCCACTTTTTCAAGCTGCTCACGTGCAAGCTGTTGGTTTTGCGAACTATTAGTCTCAATTCCTTGTTGTGCATATTGATTATTTAACTGGTTTTGTGGGCTTTGTTCATCCGTTTTATTTACGTCATCAACAGCGCGCTGAGTCAATACTGAGCCACTCTGCCCTACTTGTTTATCTTCACCAGTTAAAGATGTTGATGCTATCGTAACTTCTGCGTTTGAAGTAATGGTGTTCATAACGCCTCCTAGAGCTGCCGAACCTGTATAATTATTAGACTAACAATAGCTTAATTTATACCCTTAAACCACAAAAGGAGGTAGCTAAAGCCACCTCCTTGTTTTTTAAAACTAATACTGACTTTATGTACTAGCTAGCTATTCATTAAGCTATAACGTTTTACTTGTTAACCTAATAAGCTAAGTGCTGTTTGTGGTAACTGATTTGCTTGAGATAAGATTGACGTACCTGCTTGTTGCAAGATTTGGTTTTTCGTCATCTCTGCTGTTTCAGTTGCAAAGTCTGTATCTTGAATACGGCTACGTGATGCCGATACGTTTTCTTCTATGTTCGCAAGGTTACTAATAGTGTGGTCAAAACGGTTTTGAACCGCACCTAAACTTGCACGCTGTGAGTCAATATTCGCAATCGCATTATCAATAATAGCTAAAGCATCTTGAGAATTTTTTTGTGTAGTAATATCAACACTATCAACAGTTTCGATAGTACTTACAGTCTCTGTTGTTGCCGCTGCCATAGTCGTATCTGCAGACGTTGTAGTAAAAACTTCTGCAGAGTTGAGTTGAACCGAGCCCGCTATAGTAATATCACCAGAGGTATCTACGGTGGTACCGTCAACAGTACCATCATAAGAAACGCCAGCAACATCTGCAACTAATGAAGAAGAAGAAAAGTCAGAAATAACAATATCTTCTCCAGTATTATTTGATACAAACAGTTCACCATCCGTAATGCTAGCAGTCACCCCGTGCTCATCAGTTTTAGCATTGATAGCTTCAGCCATAGCTTCTAAATCACCTGCGTCAGTTCCTGTTGATACGAACGAAACAGTAGGGACGTCATCAGCGTCTTGGATATCAGCACCATTTAATTTAAAACTAACATTAGCATCTAAAGTTCCAGATGTACCAATGCTAATTTGAGCTTCTGTTCTTGCTTGAGCTGAGACACCTGTAGAATCACTATAGCTATTTACAGCCTTTACAAAATCAGCTGCACTTGCGTTCGCTTCAATCGCAACATCCACTGATGCTCCGCGCCCATCAATAGTGAAATTACCACCAGCTATAGTATTGGCAGTACCTGCAACTGAAGTACCAAAACCACCAGCAGTGGCAGCTTGAAGGTTCTGCTGGTTAGAGCCAATTTTGTTAGCTGCTACACTAGAAAGAGAAACATTAATGGTTTCATTAGAGTTAGATCCAACTTGGAAAGACTTAGAACCAAAGCTACCATCTAATAATTGCTGACCACCGAATGATGTTGTTTCTGCGATACGTGTTAATTCAACTTGAAGTGCAGACACTTCTTTTTGTAGTGCTTCACGGTCTTCTGTTGAGTTTGAGCCGTTAGCTGATTGCAGTGCTAGCTCACGCATACGTTGTAAAATGCTTGTAGACTCGCTCATTGCACCTTCAGCGGTTTGCGCCATTGAGATACCGTCGTTAGCGTTACGTTGTGCTACTGCTAAACCATTTACTTGTGATGTTAAACGGTTTGAAATTTGTAGGCCTGCCGCATCATCTTTTGCGCTGTTAATGCGCATACCTGATGATAAACGCTCCATTGACGTTGCAAGGTCAGAGCCTGAAGTCGAAAGGTTACGCTGAGCGTTTAATGAAGATACATTTGTATTTACTGAAATCATAATAAAACTCCTGATTACTTTCGTAATGTGACTGTTTAGATTTAACCAAGAGCTGTCACAATTGTATGTTCAAGCTCTGTACTGGTTAAGTTAACGGCAGGAGAAAATTTATCTTTAGCGTTATTTTGATTTATTTTTAAAGTTATTAATAAAATAAACCTAAACAACTAATTTTAAAGGAAATAATAAATTCACTTCCCCCTAAAAAAGTTTTTAATTCACGTACAGCGTGCTACTTTTCGTCCAAAAAAAAAAGCACACCTATCAAGGTGTGCTTTTTTATCAGTTTTATTAATAGCGTTTATTACTAACCACCTAACAAGCTAATCGCAGCCTGTGGTACTTGATTTGCCTGCGAAAGGATTGATGTACCTGCCTGCTGCAGTATTTGGTTTTTAGTCATCTCTGCTGTTTCCGTTGCAAAATCGGTGTCTTGAATACGGCTACGCGATGCGGTTACATTTTCTTCAATGTTTGCAAGGTTGTTAATTGTAAAGCTAAAGCGGTTTTGTACCGCACCTAATCCCGCACGCTGCTCATCAATATTGGCAATGGCATTATCAATTATTGAAAGCGCATCTTGAGAGCCTTTTTGAGTAGTCACATCAATATCAGCTGCATTTTCTAGCTTACTGGTGGTCTCATTGGTAGTCGCAGCTAAAGATGTATCATCTGCAGTAGCAGTAAACACCTCAGCAGAATTAAGCTGAATACTTCCCATTACTCGTGTTGAGTCTGTGGCAGTACCACTGGTAAGTGTTACTGCGGTATCTGGGTTACCATCATATGAAGCCGCGGTAACAGCTAAAGTAGCAGCAACCGGCGTACCTGTAGCATCAGTCGTTTCAAAATCTTCGATTACGACGTCTTCACCCTGATTGTTAGAGATAGTTAGCACGCCATTTTCAATTACAGCTGTAACACCATGTTCATCTGTACGCGCATTTATCGCTTCAGCCATTGCTTGCTCATCGCTGTCTACATTAGCAGTGGCCACAAACGATACTTTTTCGCCATTTAGTTCAAAGCTTACTATTTCATCGGCAACGGTAGCTGCACCACCAATATCAAGAACCGCTTCAGTACGCGCTTGAGCAGTAACGCCGGTAGTCCCCGTCATTTGGTTAATTTTAGCTGCGGCATCTTTTGCTGTGGTACCTGCTTCAATATTTATAACTGAGTCATCACGACCTGAAATCGTATATGTACCCGCAGCGACTGAGTTTGCAGGTGCAGTAGCGCCAGCCGCAGCAGCAGTACCAAAGCCTGTATTTGCAACACCTTGTAAATTTAATTGGTTAGAGCCAATTTTTTCAGCAGCAACGCTTGAAAGTGATACATTAATTGTTTCGTTAGCATTAGCGCCTACTTGGAAAGTTTTACTACCGTAACTACCATCTAGTAACTGTTGACCACCGAATGAGGTGGTTTCTGCAATACGGGTTAGCTCAACCTGAAGTGCTGATACTTCTTTTTGCAGTGCTTCACGGTCTTCGGCAGAGTTTGAACCATTAGCCGCTTGCAGCGCAAGCTCGCGCATACGTTGAAGTATGTTGGTCGACTCACTCATCGCACCTTCAGCGGTTTGCGCCATTGAAATACCATCGTTGGCATTACGTTGAGCCACTGATAAACCATTTATTTGTGAGGTTAAACGGTTTGAAATTTGTAAGCCTGCGGCATCATCTTTTGCGCTATTAATACGCATACCTGATGATAAACGTTCCATTGACGTTGCTAGGCCTTCGCCAGATTTTGTTAAGTTTCGCTGTGCGTTCAATGACGACACATTAGTATTTACTGTTAATGCCATTTTACCATCTCCTAGGTTTAAACAGAGTGTGGTTCAACACGTTTTAACAGGAACCACTATTCGATAATTTCTAATTATTAGAAAAGCATTTACTGTGCCAACTTTGAAATATATTTAAAACCTTGTTTTTAAACAATTTTATTTGAAGCACCATAGAGTTAACGAAGCGTTAAATGTTTAGGTATTAAAGTGACAAATTATTGCCACGCTGATGAGGGAGGTTTTTGCCGCTTTGTATTAACTAAAGCGGCAAGATATTTCTGCTTATAATCTGTTTATAAGTAATCAAATAAAGAAAGGTTTGTTAAACGGCCAAATGTAGCCTGTGAGGCTTGCAGTGCGGTTTCTTGTTTAGTTAGTTCACTAATGGCTTCTGCCATGTCTACTTCTACTAAATCAGAAAGGTTGCTTTTGTTTTGAATATCTTGCGCAAGATTTGAGTCGCTTACGCTTTCAACCGCATTCATACGCCCGCCTAAGCTCGCTTGCGTATACACAACTTGCTCACTTGCATTTTGAAGCTGTACTACACCATCGGCTAGTACTTGCTGAAAGTCATCGTTTTCAAGTGTGCCATCATTTAACCCCGTAATGAGCGATTGTAATGTATTAAGCACATTTTCTTTGTGCGGCTTTTCGAGGGTAAAATCAAGCTGCCCGGGTGCTGCGCCTTCAAATTCGATTTTCATCCCTGCAAAATCGATTGGCTCATCCGTTACCTCGCCTACTTGTGCAGGGCTCAGCGACACGCCGTCACGCAAAATTTCATAAGTATCAGGGTCGTTAGCGGTAGCGCCTGGTGTTATTACCACATTGTACGTGTTCGCTGTTGCCGCTGCGGTTGGATCTGCATTGTAATTATCTTGATGGAAACGGTCGAACTCTGTTTGACCATCGACATAAACCGTGCCCGCTGTAATATTATTTGCAGGCGTAGTTACTGGGATAGCAGCTTGATTATCAGTAACATCTAACCTTGCATCACTTTTCTCGAACGTATCAAAACCGTTATCGCTTGATTTAATACTCACGCCTTCAGCAATGGTTATAACATGCTGGCCTTGATCCCCATTGTAGGTGTACTCACCTGTTGTAGAGTCAAATTGATAGGGTTGGGTGCTGTCTTGGTAGCCTGAAAATATAAACTTACCGTCTTCTGAGCGGGTATTCATTAAATTAACGAGTGTTTTTTGTATTTCACTCAGCTCTGCCGCGATTGACTCTAAATCATCTTGAGTATAAACACCATTGCCCGCTTGAATAGCTAGCTCTTGAGCTTGTTGAATATTGGTATTTATACTTTGTAAGATGGTTTCTTCGGTTTCAAGGCGGCCAGTTAATTGGTCAATATTTTTAGTATATTGCTCATTTGTTTGTATTTTGTTTGAATACAGCATCCCTTGTGAAATAGCGGCAGGTGCCTCTGAGGTAGTTAAGTATTTTTTACCTGTTGTTACTTGCTCTTGTGCATTAGCAACACTTTGTTGGTTATCGAGTATTTTATTAATATTGTTTTGATACATTAAGTTATTTGATAAACGCATAATTACCTCGCCGCACTTAATAAGGTGTCAAAAACTTCTTGGGCCGCAGCTAGTACTTGAGCTGATGCCGAATATGATTGTTGAAAGCGTAATAAATTGGCAGCTTCTTCATCTAGGTTTACACCTGAGAGCGACTCATACCACGCTTCTGATTGCTGGGCTAATGCATCAAATGCGCTGGCACTAGTAATGGCTTGACCTGTGACTACGCCAATATCACTTACTAACCCCGAATAGGCTTGATTAAACGTTTCGTGATTATCGGCCGTGGCAGTAGTTACTACATTTTTACGCACTAATTCGCCATTTTGTAAATCAGCGAGTTTTAAACCATTACGGTTATCATCAAAGCCGCCTTCGTTAAATTCAAGGGTGAAAGTGTCTCCGGTAGCTGGCGTGCCTTCAATGTCAAAGTCAAAGCCATAGTTGCTATAAGGTGCACCAGCCTGAGCAAGTATACCCTCTGCCGGTGGCGTTATAGTAAAGGTTGTGGTGCCATTGGCATCTGTAATTTGGTATTCATTTGCAACGCCTGTTTTTACTAACGTGATATCACCATTGGCTAAACCAGGGGCGGAGGTAAAGCCACCCGATGTAACGCTTGTTACTTCTCCAGCTGAAATAGTGGCAGTGCCTACATTATCTATACTGTTAGCTGTACGAATAGGCGATGCCAGAGCTAAGTCTTCACCCCGGCTAGTCGCAAGGGAAATACTGGTTGCCGCCTCTGAGTTAAGTTTAATTTGAAACTGATCGCCTGTATTACCAGTACCCGTTACATTAATTTGTAAACCAAACGACTCCCCACTTGTAATGTCGTCTGAGTCGATAACACCAGATGGCGGTATCGTCGCTAAAGAAGCGCTGCCTAGTGGCTCGCCTTTATTATCAATTGGCTGAATGCTCACTTCATTTGCATTAGCGGTATAAGTAACAATAAAGTCGCTGGCAGGCAGTTCACTGCCTTTCCCGGCTTCAAGCGTGGCGGTTAAACTGGCACTGCCGGTATTAGCCTGGTATGCATAAGCGCCCACGGTAGGTATGGTAAAAATATCACCACCCAGCTCACCGTTAGCATCCATACCCAATTTATTTTGCTCGTTGAACGCATCTGCAATTGCCAATCCCATTTGGCCGATTTGGTTTTGGGCTGGTACAAGTATGTCGTCTCTGAAAGCCAGCAAGCCGCCAATTTTGCCTTTTAATTTAGTTGCATCTATTTCTAGCGGCACAGCTTTGCCGCCATTAACGTCAAGCGTCAATTCTTTAAAATTAGGATCGGGGTCACCCGACAGCGAAAACAAGTTAAAGGTCCCGTTTTCCATAACTAAAGACTCACCGCTGCCCATAAAAACGAGTTTTTCGCCATTTGGGCCATCGAGTGTTTCTATATCTACGAGCTCTGATAATTCACGAATCGCCAAGTCGCGCTGGTTATAAATAGAGCTTGCGTCTGATGCGTTATTAGTACCATTTACGACTGCAATTTCTTGGTTTAACGTATTTATATTTTGGATGAGTGAGTTGGCTTCTTCTGAAAAAATTTCAAGCTGCTCATTCACAATGCCTTGTTGCTCAAGCACAATGCCTGAGAGCCTGTCCATTTGCTCAACCAAACTTTGCGCATCGGTCATTACGAGTGAGCGAGCAACTGATGAAGACGGCTGATTTAGCGCCTCTTGCACGTTATTAAATAATGAATTTATGCCGGTTGATAAGTTATTAGATTCTTCTGAAAAAATAGTATCAACACGGTTGGCTTCTGTTACGAATTGATCAAAAAACGATTTATTTGACGTATCGCGGTTTAACTGCGACTGGGCAAATTCGTTCAATAACCGATATGTTTCGCCGCGCCCTACTTGGTTATCTACCATAGTGGTAAATTCAGTGCGCTCACGAACGTAGCCTTCGGTATTTACATTGGTGATGTTTTTACTGGTCGTTTGCAACAGCTCAGAGCTTGAGCGCACCCCTGAACTGGCAATATTTAATAAACTAAACGACATATTACTTCACTCCTTGGGTAAATGCGCTGGTTGCAATATTTTTTAGCTCACTGCTATTTAGCACTTTTTTTATTTTACTCGCGTAATTAGGGTCGGTTGCATAGCCTGCTTTTTGTAGCGAATCTAAAAATTCATTTGGCTGTGCTGTTTTTTGTAATGCTTCTTCGTAACGTGGGTTTTGCGTTAAAAAATCAACAAAATCGTTCACGCTTTCTTTTATAGAATCGTAAGCTCTAAAACTTGCTTGCTTTTTAACAGGCGTGCCTTGCTCAAATTCAAGCGTTACTTTACTTGCTTTGTCGCCTTCCCAGCTTTTATCTGATTTAATATTGAACAGGTTATTTGAGCTATTCCCGTCGCTTTTATTAATTATGTGCTTGCCCCAGCCAGTCTCAAGAGCCGCTTGGGCGACCATTACAGCAGGGTTTAAACCAATTTTTTCGGCCGCTGTTTTAGCATGCTCCCACACGGCACTCACAAACTCTTCAGCAGTATTGAATGATGATTGCTGTGTAGGCTGTGTTGTGGTTTTAGTTTGAGTTGCTTCACTGCTGAGGGCTGAGTCATTTTTATTTGCTTGCCTTACACTGTGCACCTTTTCGTGCGGCAGTTCAGAGCCTGCGCGTTTATCGCTGATAAAATCGCTCGTGGTTCTAAGTACTGAACCTGGCATAAAGCTACCTTGTTCAGGGGAGAGTTGCTGAACGATTAAATCAGCCAAACCCAAAGACCCATTTGATGAAAGCTCAGAAGAGAGCTGCTGATCGTGCATTTCTTCAAAAAACTTTACGCCGCTAGAATTAAATGGGCTGTCTTCATCTTCAAAGGCTTCGTTGGCTTTACGCATCCCTTTAAGCAACATTTGTGTGAAAATAGCTTCAAACTGTGCCGCTGCTTTTTTTAGCGCCGCTTTAGAGGCGTCAGAAGATGCATCACCGCTGTTTAAAGCGTCTTGACGTAAAGTATTAAGGTTACTTAAATCAAAAAAGTTTTGCTTATCGAGGTGATTTGTTTCCATCAGCTTTTTGACACAAAAATGAATAATGCTTTAGGAAATGCAAAAATTAAGCCAAAGGCATTTTTAAAGGAAGGTTTTATTAAAAAGCTCGGCTACATTGCTGTAACACCGAGCTTTTAATGATTTTAAATAACAACAAGTTGCCCGTTAATTGCACCCGCTTCTTTAAGCGCTTCTAAAATAGCCATTAAGTCGCCAGGTGCTGCGCCTACTTCGTTTATTGCACGCACTAAATCATCTAAGCTGACGCCTGGGTTAAATACAAACGCACGAGAATCATCTTGGTTAACGTCAATAATACTTTGCTGTGTAACAACAGTTTCGCCTTCAGCTAACGGATTAGGCTGCGTTACATTTTGCTGTTCAGCAATAGTGACTGTTAAGCCGCCGTGGGTTATTGCCGCAGGCTGTAGCTTCACATTTTTGCCAATAACAATGGTGCCCGTGCGTGAATTAACAATAATTTTGGCAGAAGTGTCAGCAGGCTTAAACTCTAGGTTTTCAAGCGTTGATAAATAAGACACTCGTTGCGATGCATCACGTGGCGCAATAACGCGTACTGAGGCAGCATCAATAGCTTGTGCACTATTAGGGCCTACTAAATTGTTAATTGTGCTTTCTAAACGCTTTGCCGTAGTAAAATCTGGACGATTTAAGTTGAATGTAATGTAGTCACCTTGCATAAAAGGGCTTTTAACTTCGCGTTCTACAGTTGCGCCGTTAGGTACACGGCCAACGGTTGGAGTATTAATAACTACTCTACTGCCATCAAGCCCTTGCGCGCCTAAACCACCCACAATTAAGCTACCCTGTGCTATCGCATAAACCTCACCATCCACCCCTTTTAAAAAGGTTTGTAGTAAAGTGCCGCCTCGTAAACTCCCTGCACTGCCAATAGAAGAAACCGTAATATCAATTGTTTGTCCTGGCTTTCTAAACGGCGGCAGCTCAGCATGAACTGCCACTGCGGCTACGTTTTTAATTTTAGGGCTTTGTGTAGAAGGTAAGGTAATACCAAAACTGTTTAACATGCCTCTAAAACTTTGTTGTGTGTAAGAGTTTTGCTCCCCTGTACCAGGTAGCCCCACCACTAAACCATAACCCACTAATTGGTTAGGGCGCACACCTTCCACCATAGAGACATCTTTTATACGCTCGGCGCTGGCAGAAAATTGCCAGCCTAGCAGTATGATCAAAATAAACGCTTTAATGCTTTTCATACTACTATCCTCTAAAACGGAAATAACGAGCTACTAAAGAAACGTGTTAACCACCCTGGGCTTTGCGCTTCTTGTGTTTGCCCTTTACCAGAGTATTGAATACGGGCATTGGCTATTCTATTTGACTCAACTGTGTTATCGGCGCTTACATCTTGCGGGCGAACTAGCCCTTCGAGTCTAATAAACTCTTCGCCAGTATTAAGTGTTAACCATTTTTCACCACGAATAACTAAATTACCATTAGGTAAAACACGCATAACATTTACAGAAATATCACCCACTAAACTGTTTGACTGATTTGATTTAGAGTCACCAGTGAATGATGAATCACTACCAATACCAAATTGAATGCTATCGCCACCTATATTGACAGGTAATCCCCCTAAGCCAATAACGGGGTCTAGGCTGGCTTCGGTTTCTTTGTCGGTTTCGGTTTTAGCGGCTTTTGTAGCTTGTGTTGACTCTTGCAGCTTAACGGTGATGATATCGCCGGTTCTCAGTGCTTTTTTATCCGAATATAAATCGTTAAATGTATTGGTGTTAAACAACGAGCCCGTTGCAACAACAGGCTCTGCTACAGGCTCTGGGTACATGGGTGCGTAGTATGGGTCGTCTTGAACCACTTCACTGTTTTGCGTAGAAACACAGCCACATAAAAATAACGTGCCCGCTGTAAATAAAATAACATTACGCATAATTAACCCCTTTGCTCTACTATAACTGTTGATTGATATAGCTCATCATTTCGTCAACGGCCGAAATTACTTTTGAGTTCATTTCGTAAACACGTTGTGTTTCGATAAGGTTTACCAATTCTTCCGTTACATTAACGTTTGATGTTTCAAGCGAGCCTTGAATAATAGTCCCTAGGCCCTCTACGCCAGGGTTACCTTGCACGGGCGCACCGCTGACGGCGGTTTCGGTGTAAAGGTTTTGACCAATTGGCTCAAGACCAGATGGATTAATAAAATCACTAATTACCAACTGACCAATGACTACATTGTCGGCTTGCCCTGCTACACGCACAGACACTTCACCATCTTGAGAGACCGTAATTGACTGCGCGTCATCAGGTACGTTCATTTCGGGCTGAACTACAAAACCTGCACCCGAGGTAACAATTCGGCCGTCTTCATCGGTAGTAAACTGACCATTACGTGAGTAAGCAATATTGCCATCAGGTTGCAATACTTCAAAAAAGCCATCACCAGAGATCATCCAATCTAGTGAGTTTTCGGTGGTGAGCATATTGCCCTGCGTAAACTCTTTTTGGTTAGCAACCACTTTTGCACCGGCACCAAGCATTAGGCCAGATGGCAGCTCGGTATCTTGTGAAGATCGCCCGCCCGGTTGGTTGATGTTTTGATACAGTAAATCTTCAAAAATAGCGCGGCTTTTTTTGTAACCTACGGTACTGGCATTCGCCAAGTTATTTGAAATAACTGAAATATCAGTTTGTTGAGCGTCTAGCCCTGTTTTACTTATCCACAATGCAGGATTCATAAGTATGCCCTCATTTTAAAGTTAAACTATGCGCATCAACTGATCTTGACGTTCGTCAATCTCTTCAGCTGTTTTCATTAGTTTTACTTGTAACTCAAATTGACGTTGGTGGTTGATCATATCGACCATTTCGTGAACTGGATTAACATTAGACATTTCCAGTGCACCACTTAATACTTTTACATTTGCAGAAGTATCGACGGCTTGCCCAGGTACAGTCCTAAATAAACCATCGTTGCCCTTTTCAAGCTGCCTGCTGTTTCCTTCAACAACGCGCAGCGTGTCTACTTCTTCTAAAAAATTTGCGGGGGCGCCTTGCGGACGAACCTGTATAGCACCATCTTCACTAAAGCTTATTTTTTCAATAGGAACAGGTAGAATTACGGGGCCACCTTCGCCAATAACTTGACGACCATGACTTGTTACTAACATACCTTGCGCAGTAATATTCAGCGTACCGACTTTAGTATAGGCTTCATTCCCTGAGTCATCTTGAACAGCGAGCCAGGCGTTATCGCTCATGGCAATGTCTAAATCTCGCCCTGTTTCAATTATGCCGCCAGAGGTCATGTTAGAACCAGGTCGCTCTTGCATAGAAAACACGCGTGTTGGCAAGCCCTCGCCAAATGCTTGCATTGAGCGCGCTTGCGCAAAGTCAGCTTTAAAACCCGTGGTGTTTGCGTTTGCCAAATTATTGGCTTTAAGTGCAAGCCCTTGTAGGCTTTGCTTAGCGCCAGAGGCCGCAATGTAGACCATTTTGTCCATAACATCGACTCACATAAAAAATCTCTGAGTTAATAAATGCAAAATAGATGCCAGATTAAATTTGACGCAATATTAGGAGGGTATTGAGGGAGCATTACGCTATTTTAGCGGCGTAGATATAAAAAAGGCTGCAAAAATGCAGCCTTAAAAATTTTAATCAAAAATAAGACTAACTTATCGAATCTGCAAAATACTTTGCTGAATTGTTGAGTTAACTTCAAGCGCTCGAGAGTTTGCTTGGTAGTTACGTTGAGCGGTGATCAAATCAACTAATTCGTTTGTTAAGTTGGTATTTGATTGCTCAAGTGCAGATGAATTAATACTACCAAAAGTACCCGAGCCTGCTTCACCGGCTACCGGCTCGCCAGAGTCAATACTTTGCTTCCAGCTGGTATCGCCTACTTGCGATAAACCTTGTGAGTTTGGAAAACGTACCATAGCCACTTGGCCTAAGAAAGTTGAGTCGCCATTGCTGTATGAGGCTACAATTTTACCGTCTGTACCAATATCAATACCCGCTAAACGACCGACTGTAGAGCCATCTTGGTCAAGTGCTTTTACTTCAAAACCACTTGAGTACTGAGTGGGAATGCGTCCTGCTGTATTGTTTTCATCGCGCCAATTTAACTCAATACCCGTGCTTGGAAATGTCGCGCCGTTATCAAGCATTGACGATAAACCAGTGCCTGCACCTGCTGGTAAATTAATTTCATCAAATGTAGTCGCGTTAGTATTTGCTATACCATCGGTTGTGGCAGGTAAACCGCTAGAATCAAATCCAAGTGTAGTGATCGGTGTATATGGCGTAGTAGTTTGCTCTGCACCAGTTGTACCGTCTATTACCTTGCCATCAAGTGTGGCGTAGACTTCCCAGCTGTTATCAGTACCACCCGAAGCGGCATCCTCTTCTTTTACAAAAAAGTATTGCAAAATGTGTGGCTCACCCAATGAATCGTAAACTGTGGTAGACGTTGATGAGTTATAGGTGCCATTTGATGTAGGGTCAAAAGCAAGGCCTGTTGCATCCGCTGTCGCATCTAAGTTAAACGATAAAAATACGTTCTCTGTAGCACGAGGTGAACCAGACGAGTCAGGAATTTGAATCGGGTTTGTAGTACTTAAACTAACGGATGTGGTATCACCTGTAGATGAGTCTACCGGAAAGGCTTGTAAATAATTGCCTTTAGCATCAACCATAAAGTTATCTTGGTTAAGCTTAAATGCACCTGCACGAGTATAGGTTAAATCTTGCGACGAAATATCATCGGTCATTGCAAAGTACCCTTCTCCAGTAATCGCTAAATCCAGCGAGTTATTGGTAAATTGCAGTGACCCTTGGTGGAATTGCTGTGCAACCATGGTTGTTTGCACACCATCACCGTTTTTTGTTTTACCAGCACTAAACACAGATGCAGCATATACATCTGCAAATTCAGCACGCGATTCTTTAAAACCGGTGGTATTTACGTTAGCAATATTATTTGCTGTTACGTCTAAATCTTTTTGAGCGGCAGCTAGGCCTGTAAGTGCGATATTAAAGCTCATAATTCACCTCTAACTTTTGATCTAATAGCCTGCTAGCAGGCGAAATACTTTTAATTGGTTATGCGATCTCTGCGACATCTGTCAACCTAACCGCACCTTCTTTCGTGTTAATAATAATGCCACTAGAACCATTGATATTAACGCTTTCAATGTTTTTGAATGTAGCCACCGGTAAGCTTGAGAACTCGCCGTTGGTACTGCCCTCTGCAGTAATGGTGTATTCACCCTCTGGTAGGCGCTCACCTGCTTCGTTATTGCCATCCCAGCTAAAGCGCACTGCACCTGCTGCTTGCGAGCCCATATCAATAGTCCTAACTAGTTGCCCTGAGGCATCTGTGACTTTAATTTTTAAATTATCAACGGCTTCTTCAGCAACTGCTGAGCCTTTGGCTTCGCCGCTTTGACCAAGCTCAAGCGTATTGGATTCTAATAGCGCTTGTTTACCAACCAGTGTTGATGCTTGCAAGGCAGAGTTTGAAGTCATTGACGAGGCAAGTGACTCAAAATTTGTATTTAAATCTGTGATGCCTTGCGCCATAGTAAAATTAGTCATTTGCGCAATCATCTGATCGTTATCAGCCGGATTACTCGGGTCTTGATACGATAGTTGCTGAGTTAGCAACGAGAAAAAATCTTCTTGTGTTAACGCATCACTCTCTCCATCGCTGGTAGCAACTTGTTGTTCTTGCCAGCGTAGTGAGTCCAAATAAGTTGAACTGCTACTAATATCGTTACTCATAACCTACCCTCGGTTATCGCTGCCCAAGTAACAGCGTTTTGCTTAACATTTGCTTAGCTGCATCGGCAACTTGCACGTTTGTTTGATAAGAGCGAGAAGCAGAGATCATATTTGCCATCTCCTCAACAACATTAACGTTGGGTTTATAGATATAGCCATTTTCATCCGCACTTGGGTGATTAGGGTTATATTCAATTTGTAGTGGTTTGTTACTCTCAACAATTCCCAGCACTTTAACACCAACAGCGGAGCCCTGAGGGTTGCTAGCTGAGGCAGACGCTTTAGTCAGCTCGGCAGCAAATACAGGTTGGCGTGCTCGGTAAGTTTTGTCTTGAGATGAGCTAACTGTATTAGCATTCGAAATATTACTCGCAGTCGTGTTTAAGCGCACATTTTGCGCACTCATACCACTGCCTGAAATATCAAAAACGTTATATAAACTCATAATTATGACCCTTGACTACCGAGCGCTTTATTCAGGCCCTTAAACTTACTACTTAAAAATTGCAGGCTTGCCTGATACTCCATCGCATTCTGTGTATACAAGTTTCGTTCCACCTGTATATCAACTGAATTACCATCGCCTGTATCTCCTTGATTTGGTGTGCGAAATAATTCAGAGTTACCTACAATACGGGTACCGCCAGCAATGTGTTTTTCATTGGTAGTAACCATATTATTGCCGCTTTGCTGAGTTGACCTTGCCGCTTTTAATGCAGAGGCAAAGTCAATATCTTTTGCTTTATAGCCAGGCGTATCAGCATTCGCTATATTTGTGGCAAGGACTTCTGCCCGCTGTGAGCGGATCAACATTGCATGCGGATGCACACCTAATGCTTTATCGAAACTGATAGCCATAACGTTCTCCAAAAAATTGACTTACCTAAGTTAAAGCAATTAATAAGCCAGTAGTTTTGAGTTACGCTATTTTTTTATAGAGGGTTGTTATTTAATAAAAAAACGACGTAAAGAACGTCGTTTTTAAATAATAAAATGATAGGATTATTTTTTTTGATAGATAATTCCGGGGTTGCAACGAACCATATCGAATTCATCACTTAAACCCGTCATTGACTCAGATGCACCTAGAAACAAATACCCTTTTGGGTTGAGCGCTTGAGCAAACTGCTTAATAATTTTTGCTTTTACTTCTGGTGAAAAATAGATAAGCACATTACGGCAAAAAATAATATCAAACTTACCCATAAGTGCATAAGAGTCTAGCAAGTTTAAATGTCTAAAGCTCACCTGCTTTCTGACTGAATCGACAACTTTTGCCATTCCATTGCCGCTATCCATAAAGTACTTTTTACGGCGCTCTGCTGAGAGCCCTCGCGCTAATGCCAGCGCATCATATTCAGCGTTTTTACACATATCGAGCATTGTATTAGAAATATCAGTACCAATAATTTGTGCGCCCATACTTAGCACACCCGGCTGCTGCGCTTGAAACTCAGCAACCGACATGGCAATAGAATATGGCTCTTGACCTGAAGAGCTGGCCGCTGACCAAATTTTTAATGGCCTACGGAGGTCTTTAAACTCAGGAAAAAGCTTATTTTTTAAAAGCTCAAACGGGTATTGATCTCTAAACCACAAAGTCTCATTAGTAGTCATGGCATCAACCACTGCGGCTCTAAGTTGCCGCTCATGGGGGGCAAGCGTTTTACTCACTAACTGTGATAAAGATTCAACATTAAAACGAGCCATTAGTGGGGCAAGCCGACTCTTTACTAAATATTGCTTGTTTTCGCCTAGGACGATGCCACATTGCTGCTCTAAAAACGAGCGAAATTGATCGTAGTCACTTTGCTGCAAATCTTTACTATTCAAGTTATTAACACCTATTGTTGCTTAGTCACAATGAACCCATTTTTTTACTGCTGTTGCCAGTTCATCTGGGTTAAATTTTGCTATAAAGTCATCCGCGCCGACTTTTTCGATCATCGCTTGATTAAACACACCACTCAAAGAGGTATGTAAAATAACATGTAGCGGCGCTAATTTTGGATCTGCTTTAATTTCTGCTGTTAAGGTATAGCCGTCCATTTCTGGCATTTCAACGTCAGAGATAAGTAAACCTACACGCTCAGTAATATCATTTTGGCAATCAAGCTCGGCAATTTCTTTTAGCCTAACTAATGCTTCTTTACCATTTTTTGCAAGTTCTGTTTGCACGCCTAGTGGCTCAAGCGCTCTTTTTACTTGGTTACGTGCAACAGCTGAGTCATCTGCAATAAATACAATTCGCTCGCCTAAGTCTTGTTGTATTGCACTGTCGGCAGCAAGGTCGGCACTCACCTCTGTGTTAACTGGGCAAATTTCGTTTAAGATTTTTTCAACATCAAGAATTTCGACCAATTCGTTTTCAATCTCGGTAACAGCTGTTAAGTAAGAGTAACGTCCTGCCCCTGATGGTGGCGGCATTATTTTTTCCCAGTTCATGTTAACTATTCGCTCAACGCCGCCAACTAAAAAGCCCTGCACAGATCGATTATATTCTGCGATGATAATAAAGCTGTCTTTAACATTTTCAATAGGTCGACCGCCAACGGCCATTGATAGGTCGATAACTGAAATAGTTTGACCACGAATATGGGCAACACCGCGAATGTATGCATTAGATTTTGGCATACTCGTTAAAGGAGGACATTGTAGTACCTCCCTTACTTTAAATACATTAATCCCAAAACGCTGACGCCCTCTGAGCTTAAATAATAGTAATTCTAGGCGGTTTTGCCCAACCAACTGGGTACGTTGGTTTACTGAGTCTAAAATGCCTGCCATTCAAATCTCCTAAAGAAAACAAGTAATGCGGAACGATAATTGCTTTCTGTTTATAAAGCTACACAACATCGCGGGAGCGTCTACTTTTTGACGCAAAATATTTATACCCTGTTTGAAACCATAAGCATAGTCGAAACATTATGAGTTTGTTAAAAAAATCCAGAAGATACAGTGTTTTTTATTTTCTTGCTAGCCTCTGCTTAGCAACTCCTCTGCATGCAAAAATATTTAGCAAAGATTTATTACAAGAAATAGCGATTTCTCATATTGCCAAGCAAGTTAATGAACCACTTGAGGAAAATGTTGAGATCACCGCGCTTAAGCTCGATAGCCGTATTCCAGATAGAGAGTGTAAAAACGAACCTGAATTAGCTGTGCCCAATGAGCCACCATTTTCACGCCAAGTAACGGTGCAGATAAAATGTAATGATGCACAAAACTGGATTCAATATGTCCATGTAAGAATCGTTAAAATGGCACCCGTTGTAATAGCAACAGAAAACTTGGCACGCGGTGAAGTTATTACTAAATCTCACTTAAGCGTGCAAATGAAACCCTCACAATTTGTGAGAGCACAATACTTAGATGACCCTGTAATACTTATTGGTAGCCGCAGTAAGCGAAATATTAGAAATGGTATGCCGGTTTTACTTAACCAAATTTGCATGGTGTGCAAAGGCGATGCTGTTAATATTTATGCGAGTATTAAAGGGCTTAGGATTAAAACCACGGGCATAGCCCTTGAAGATGGTACTTTAGGTGAACAAGTACAGATTAAAAATAAAAAGTCCGGTAAAATTTTGAATGCACGTGTAGATGGTGTAGAGTCTGTGCAAGTTAATATTTAATTTCGATTTATACTAAAGTATCCTATGTATATGCCGATAACTTGGCATAAGTTGGGTAATATACAGGTTTATTATTATGGTTAATCAAGTTAATGGCAGTAATCAACAAGCTAATGCGCTCACTAACGCTAAACAGCAACAAGTTGATATTAAAAAAGATAACGCTGCAAGTACACAAACAACACAGACTCCTTCGCCTAAAGCGGCGAGCGATTCTGTGAGCCTAACACCACAAGCGCAACAGTTAAAAACAATGCAAGATAAAGCACAGCAGTCATCTGGCTTTGACAGTGAAAAAGTTGCTGAGCTGAAAAAAGCAATTACCGAAGGTAAATACCAAATTGATGCTGAAAAGCTGACTAAAAACTTAGCTGATTTTGAGTTTAACGTATATGGCTGATCACAATGGTTTAATTAGCGTTAAATTAAATGAACAAGTTAAATGCTTGGATTCATTATATACGTTATTAAACGAAGAGCTTAGTATTATTGCTTCTCGAAGAGGTGAAGGTTTAAAAGAGCTTGCCCAACAAAAAATGTCTTTTTTAACTAAGCTTACGCAGCTCGATAAAGAGTTGAATAAACTTTTTGCTGCAAATGATGAAAATGCCCCTGAAGTAACTGAACGCATTGCGCAAGTTAAAGCGCAGTTAGCGCAGTGCCAAAAACAAAATAAAGTAAACTCACATGCCGCCCGCCAAGCACACCTAAGTGTAAAACAATTAAAAGATATTTTAATTGGCGCCCCAACTAGTATGACTTACGACCAAGGCGGTAGCGTGGTTAATACCGACAGCAAGCTGGTCCGTAACCTAAAAGCTTAATTGCTTTTATCTACCCTAATTTATAAAAAAAGCCCTTATTGAAGTTTCAATAAGGGCTTTTTTAAGTTTACTACTTAGCACAAAATAATAACCATACTTTTGATTAAGTGAGTTTTAGAAACCCACTTCAGCTATTTAACTGAAGTGGGTTAGTCATTTAAATATCTGTTTGGTTATTACCATTTTCAATTAAGTGCTTAATCATTTCCTCTGATTGATTTTGAACATCAACGGCTGGCGCTGCTTCATCGGCACTTCCGCCACTTTGTGCTGGGCTATAAGCAATTGCAGAGCCTTCATCGTCAATCAAAGTATTAAGAGCAACGAGTTGCTCGGTGTCTTCGTCAATAATTATATCATTGATATTAAGGGGCTCTGTAGAGCTCATTGACACCGTTTGCTCTGTACTCGATAAAGCACTTACATTACTTAAATTAACCGTTTCTCCTAAAGCATCGCTGGTTACTGCTGCATTTGGCATAGTGGCGCCTAATGCTGCTTCTTCGATAAACGGTTCAGCGGCTCCTTCTAAGCCAAATGTTGTATCGGTGGCACTTGCACTGCTTCCTGCGCTAGCAAGTTGTGGGTCGTTTCCTTGGTCAATAATATTGTCATTAATATCCTTAATTAAATAATTACCGGCTTCATCAACTGTAATAAAGCGATAATCAGACCAAGAACCTAAATCAAGAGCTGATAATAATGAACTCCAATTTCCATTCTCATCAGGTTGAATTTCCATAGCGCTTTCTAGCACATTTAAGTTTAGGTTTAACACCTCAAGGCCAAGTAAGTTTGCTCCTACAACATATACACTATTTCCTTCTTCTACTGTGCCTTCTGCGGTTAAACCTATTCCTAGTATGCCCCAGTAATAGTTAGACACTTCGAAGTCTACCGGCGTTGAATCAATGACTAACCCAGATAAGCTTCCACTTGAAGTAACATTTCCAGATTCATCAGTAGCGGTAGCCGTTACAGTGTATGCCCCATCGAGTAAAGCGTTGTCTGGTGATACGCTCCATACACCTGTCTCATTCGCTGTTGTATCCTTGGTTACTACAGTACCGCTTTCATCTATAAAGCTTACGGTAATATCTTCATTTGCTCCTGCGGTACCGGTGATCTTAGGTGTGCTATCGGCTGTTAATTCTAAACCAGAATTAATTACGATGCCTGAATCAACTATGCTACTTATAGATTGCTCGCCAATATTACCCGCATTATCAAGTACGCTTACATCAACACTGTAGTTCCCTTCACTAAGAGGCTGCGAAGCTGTAACGCTCCACGACCCGTCTGTGTTTACTGTTGTTGAAACATTATGTGTTTCACCCAGTGCGTCAGTAAACATCACCATAACAGCAGCTCCCGCAAAACTTCCGGTTACCGAGCCTGTAATAGTCGGTGTGGTATCTTGGCCTACTGCAATAGGGTCTATAAATACAATAGGAGCTGTGTAATCAGTACTTGAAACCATGGTATCACTAGAAGAATTACCCGCAGCATCACTTATTGATGCTGTTGCACTAAAGCTACCCTCACTCAGTGCGGTAGTCGCTGTTACTGACCATGTGCCACTGCCTGACACTTGAGCAGTAAGTGTTTGTGATTCGTTATTAGCATCTGTAATAACCACTCTGAGCGTTGTACCTGCTGGTGCATCACTTGTACCTGTAATGGTTGGTAGTGAGTTATTAGTCACTGGTAGCTGGTCAACCTCAATTGTTGGCGGGGTTAAATCAACAATACCACTTAAGCTTGTAGAACTGGTAAGCCCTAAGTTTTCGACTGTTGCATCAACCGTAAACGCACCTTCAGCTAATGGAGTGGTCGGTATTAATGTCCATACACCAGCAATAGCTTGAGTATTGTAAGTTGTTGTATTACCACTGCTATCTGTAATTACAACTTCTACATTACCGTTTATTACATCGGTAGTACCATTAATCGTAGGGGTTGTATCGCTTGTATCTATTATTGGGTTAATTAATAGACTCGGTAAAGTGGTGCTCACAACGCCCGTTTGCGTCACCGTTGCTATATTACCTGCATCATCAATACTAATAGCCTCAACAGTTAAGTCGCCCTCAGCAAGTGCAGGCGCAACAACAAGCCACGTGCCATCGCCTAATACCGTTGTGGTAACTTCATAAAGTGTGTTTGTAGAGTCGGTAATATTAACCGTAATTAAGCTACCAGCCTCTTCGTCACTGGTGCCAGTAATAGTTGGCGTTAGCGTGTTAAGTACACCAAAGGCATCTATTTCTAACGATGGCGGTATGGTATCAATGGTCACTTGCTCAGTAGCAGATTGGCCTACATTACCCGCAGCATCAGTAATACTTGCAAATACACTATATATACCATCAGGTAGGCTCGTGGTTAATAACGACCACGTGCCATCACTCCCAACAAGGGCGTCAAATACTGTTGCGTTGCCGTTACTATCTATCACAGTTACATCAATGTCTGTGCCCGGAGCTTCCTCTGAAGTACCCGAAATAGTTAGTATGTCAGTATTGCTGATGCTCAGTGGTAAAATGTCTACCACAGGTACTAACGTATCAACTACAAACTCAAGCGTTTGTGTTACTACATTGCCAGCATCATCGGTAATGCTTACATTAGCAACATGTTGCCCTTCAGTCAGCGCATCCACTTCTAGTGAAAATAGACCTGCTGCATTCACTGTTGTGGTTAGTACTGAGCCGCCGTCTAACTGAATTTCTACCACACCATTAATTAAATCACTGGTTCCTTGAATGATTGGAGTAGAATCTGACGTTGTACCAATTACTTGTAAATCAAGTGTTGGCGAAATGGTATCAACTACACTAGTAATTAGCTGTGTCGCTGTGATCCCGACTTCACTTAATACATTTACAGTTACAGTAAACACGCCCTCAGCAAGTGATTGAGGAACTTGTACAGCCCATGAGTTATCTGCCTGCACTATGGCAACCAAATCTTGTGCTATGTTATCGCTATCAACCACTCTCACTAACACTTCGGTGCCTGGGGCTTGGTCGGTCGTACCGCTAATGATTGGTAAATCCCCTTGCCCTGTGACAAAGTCAACCACAGCATTAAGTAATGGCGTTGACGCATCAACATCAGCCGTAGTTATAGTGGTGGTGTTACCTGCATCATCAGTGGCAGAGGCTTTAACAACTGATAAGCCGATAACATTAACTGCTAGACCCAATAACTCCCAATCGCCGTTGGCATCGGTGGTAACATCGTATGTTAAGTCAAGTAAATCACCTGCAAGCTCTAGAGTTACTGTAACGGTTTTGCCTTCACCTAAATCAGATGTGCCAGATAAAGATACTAGCTGTCCTAGCAAGAACGAAGGCACAATAGTAAGCTCTGGGCCTACTGTATCTACTTCGCCACCCGTTTTACTATCAGTAGAAGTATTACCTGCCGAATCGCTGATGGTGGCGCTTACACTGTAAACTCCGTCAGCTAAAATATTATCAGCAGCCGCTTGCCAGTCTCCATTTGCATCCGTTTGTACGGTAATTTGGTGCGATGCGCCAGCTGAGTCCGTAAACGTAACTAAAACGTTTGTATTTGGCTCGTTTGATGTGCCGCTAATTAATGGTGTGCTGTCTTGGGTAAGTATTAATGAACTTTGATCAATACTAATTTCTGGCGCAATTGTATCTATATTTGCGTTAGTAATATTGCTGCCTGTATTTCCGGCATTATCAGTAATAAACACTTCTACTGAATATGCCCCCTGAGAAAGGCTATTGCTTGCCTCTACTGACCAAGTTCCACCGGCTTGCACCGTTGTATTGACAGTATGCGCATTACCTTGGAAGTCGGTAAATACCACAGCAACCGCATCTCCTAAGGCTGCACCTGTTACACTGCCAGACACGCTAGGTGTTAAATCTGTACTACCTACAATATCGTTAATGCTAACCACTGGTGCGGTTATATCAACCACACCGGTAGTGCTTGTATTTACAGAGTTACCCGCTGTGTCTGTTGTTGATGCATTTACACTGAATTCCCCTTCACTAAGCGCAGTAGGTACAGCTACTGACCAAGTGCCATTGGCTCCCACTGTGGCATTAACTGTTTGCTCTGCGCCTAGGCTATCTGTAATCAAAATAGTGACTATGGCGCCTTGTGGGGCTGTACTTGTACCTGAAATTGTAGGCGTTGTATCATTGCTCGTTAGTAGCGGTGTGATATTCAATACTGGGGCAGTTAAATCTATTAGCCCTGTATCTGTTGCACTGCTGGTTAAGCCACCTTCAGTCACACTGGCTGAAACAGTAAACGTGCCCTCAGGAAGGATATTTGTCGCATCTACACTCCATGCATTATCAGTTACAGTGGTTGTAACCGTGTGCGAAACATTATTAACATCGGTAATAGTAACCGTAACTAGCGTACCATTTGCAGCACTACTTGATCCAGAAAGCGTAGGTGTTTGATCGTTTGTATCAACAATGGTGTTTATATTAATGGTAGGTGCATTAGTATTAAGTGTAGCAGTCGCATTTGCTTCACTACTGTTACCTGCTGAATCAGTAATACTGGCTGTCACCGTCACTTGTCCATCAGTTAATGGCGTAGTTACATCAACATTCCAAGCCCCGTTTGCCCCCACAGTCGTTGTGTAGGTATCAGTGCTATCACCATCAGTAATTGTTACATTAATTGTAGTTCCTTCAACCTCATTAGATGTACCTGAAATAGTAGGCGTGCTGCTATTAATTGTACCTAATGAGTCAATGGTAATGGTTGGTGCTTGCGTATCAACAAGCCCTGTTCCAGTCGCTGAACCAGTATTATTAGCATCATCGGTAATACTAACAACAACACTATAATTTCCTTCAGGCAAACTTGGTGCCGTAACTTGCCAGTTTCCACTTGTATCAACCGTAGCGGCTAACGTATGCGTATCGCCATTACTATCTGTAATAACAATATCTACATTTGTGCCTACAGGCTCAGTTGATGTGCCACTTATAACTGGCGTATCGGTGTTAAATACTGTTATGTCATCCAAAGTGACTACCGGTATCTGAGTATCAATTGTTAAGTCAATTGCTGTGTTAGTAATATTATTAGCATCGTCTGCAACATTAATTTGCGCCGTATAGTTACCATCGCTAAGTGCCGTTGGCACCTCTACCTGCCAGTTGCCATCAACACCAACTACCGCAGTAAAAGTTTGACCATCAATACTCACAATTACATCAGCTCCAATGGCATCACTGGTGCCTGACAGGATTGGCGTTGTATCTGCTGTTGTGTCGATAGGGTTAACGCTAAGAGTAGGTGCAATGCTGTCTATTTCCCCTTGAGCTTGCTCAGAGGTTAAATTACCAACGTCGTCTCTTACCTCTGCGGTAACCGTATATTGCCCTTGCGAGAGCTCGGTTGGAACTGCAACAGACCAACTTCCATTAGCCTGAACAATGGCCGTAAACTGCTGGCTTTGACCTGCGCTATCTACAACGGTGAGTTGTATCTCGGTACCTTGGCCCATATCTGTAGTACCAGAAATCACAGGCGTTGCATCATTCGATAACGCATCGACAGTAACGCTAAGCGCTGGTGCTTCGTTATCAAAGTTAAGTGAGTTAACAGTAACAACATTGCCGGCTGCATCACTTGCAGTTGCAGTAACATACGCAAGACTAAGCAACGGTACTGTTATGTTGGCAAGCCCCCATGTGCCATCAGCATTCGTTGTTGCTGTGTAGGTCGCGCCTACAGCACCGCCAACAAGGTACTCAGTAATAGTGATCACTGACCCTTCTGGTAAATCAGAATCTCCAGAAAGAGAAACTAGGTTGCCAAGTAAGAACGAAGGAATGATCTCTAAGGTTGGTGGCGTCACATCCACTTCGCCGCTGTCTGTGCCTGTGCCCGTGTTACCTGCTGCATCCGTGATGCTGGCACTCACGCTGTAGTTACCTTCAGCTAAATCAGTCGCTGGGGTGGCGCTCCAATTGCCGTTGGCATCGGTTTGTACATCAATAGTTTGTACGCCGTTTACTGCATCGGTAAAGGTCACCGTAACGGTGCTGTTTGGTGCATCACTGGTGCCTGTCACCGTTGGCGTGCTGTCGTTGGTGAGCACTGGTGCATCCACACTCACACTAGGTGCGGTGGTATCGATGTTGCCGCTGCCAGTAATATTATTGCTGTTACCTGCCGCATCGCTAATGCTGGCCTCGATGCTGTAAGGGCCCTCGGCAAGAGCTGTGGGGACTTCGACTGAGAAGTTGCCACTCGCATCCACTGTCGTCGTAAAGGTTTGCTCTGCCCCTAAATCATCGGTAACAGTAAAGGTGATCACAGTGCCTTCAACCGCATCACTCGTGCCGCTTAACGTTGGGGTGACGTCGTTACTTGAGCCTGGGCTGGTTAACTCGAGCGTTGGCGCAATGGTGTCTACTTCGCCTGCGCCAGTGGCAGTGGCTTCGTTACCCGCGGCATCGCTTACGCTTGCACTTACGGTAAAGTTGCCCTCAGCAAGTACTTGTGAGGCCGCTACACTCCAAGTGCCATTAGCGCCTAAGGTCGTTGTAACCGTATGCGTGACGTTGTTGCTATCGGTGATCTCTACCGTTACGGTGCTGCCTTGCGGTGCATTGGCGGTGCCGGTGATCGTTGGGGTTGTATCATTGGTAACAACTAGCTCGTTCACTTCAATCGCTGGCATGGTGGTGTCAATAATACCGGTTTCGCTCGCGCTGCCAATATTTCCTAGGCCATCATCTACTTCGGCAGTGACCGTGTATTCGCCTTCCGCTAAAGCACTCGGTGCATCCACGCTCCATACCCCACCGGTGACTGTGGTGGTTGTCGTGGTTTCAACACCTGCACTGTCTACAAACGTTAAGTTAATGGTGGTGCCATCGGTTGCATCACTTGTCCCGCTGATAGTTGGCGTGGTGTCGTTGGTATCAACTAAGGCATTAATGCTAATGCTTGGCGCGGTAGTGTTCAGTGTCGCGGTTTCACTCACTGTGGTGGTGTTACCGGCATTATCACTCACGCTTGCCTCAATGGTGAGCTCACCATCGCTTAGGGCGTTAGGTACATCTGCTGACCAGCTGCCATCGGCTTGTACTGTGGCGGTAAAGGTTTCGGTGGTAACACCATCGCTGACGCTGATGCTAATCACCGTGCCCGCTGGCGCATTGGTGCTACCACTAATGGTAGGCGTGCTGTCGTTGGTCGCGCCTACAGTATCGAGTGTCAATGTCGGTGCAAGGCTATCTATGGTGCCTGCTTGTGTGGCGCCGCCGGTATTGCCTGCCGCATCCGTAATGCTGGCTTGAACGCTGTAGCTACCGTCTGGTAATTCAGGGCTGGTTGCTTGCCAGTTGCCGTTGGCATCGACGGTGGCCGTAATTGCGATATCATCGCCGTTGCTATCGGTAATAACAATATTGACTACCGTGCCTTCTGGCTCTGTTGAGGTACCACTAATAACTGGGGTGCTGTCATTACCAAGGCCCAGCGCATCCACGGTGACAACTGGGGTAATGGTATCTACATTACCGCTGCTATTTGCGATGCTTTCGTTGCCGGCGGCATCTGTAATACTTGCCGTTACCGTAAAGTCACCTTGTGCCAGCGCACTTGGCACTTCAATATTCCAATGGCCATCCGCGCCAACGGTGGTGGTGATGGTTTGCACAGCGCCGTCACTGTCGGTTACGGTGAGTGTCACCGTGCCGCCGATTTCGTTACTGGTGCCCTGTAATAATGGGGTTAGGTCGTTTACATCGCCTACATTTTGTATCGTAAGTGTGGGTGCTTGCGTGTCAATCGTGGTGGTTTCACTCACGGTGGTTTCGTTGCCTACACTATCGCGTACGCTCACTTCAATGGTGCTTTCGCCTTCACTGAGTGGTGTGCTTGGTGTGGCACTCCACTGGCCGTTGGCATCTACAAGGGCGGTAATGGTTTGTGGGTTACCGTCACTGTCGGTCACCACAATCGTGACTTGTGCCCCTTCGCCCGCATCGCTTGTACCGCTAATCACTGGCGTGTTGCTATTACTTTGTGCATCCACCTCAACAGTCAGCGTAGGCGGTGTGCTATCAAAGTCATCTGAGCTGATTGTGCGTGTATTACCCGCTGCATCGGTGGCTGTAGCAATCACAGAGCCTACATCCAGTAGTGATACATCAAGCCCCACCAAAGACCAATTACCGTTGGCATCGGTTGTGGTGGTGTAAGTGACACCAACTCCGCCGCCAATAAGTTGCTCGGTGATGGTGATTTCACTGCCTGCTGGCAGGTCAGAGGTACCACTTAGGGTCACTAATAAACCAAGCTCGAAGGTCGGTGTAAAGGCAAGGGTTGGTGGCGTTACATCCACTTCGCCGCTGTCTGTGCCTGTGCCCGTGTTACCTGCTGCATCCGTGATGCTGGCACTCACGCTGTAGTTACCTTCAGCTAAATCAATCGCTGGGGTGGCGCTCCAATTGCCGTTGGCATCGGTTTGTACATCAATAGTTTGTACGCCGTTTACTGCATCGGTAAAGGTCACCGTAACGGTGCTGTTTGGTGCATCACTGGTGCCTGTCACCGT